>JGI24159J19872_10006244_pt1 | contig 15498 bp, 7 predicted proteins | sample Ectturendosymbi4_FD_19872 | JGI IMG/M metagenome (IMG submission 19872) | reverse complement strand
GTTATCGAAACGTTTGCAATATGTCATTTGTATCGTTTGCTTTGGCCGTGATATTCATTATAAGGCTATTCAGCACTTCCGCTTTTCGTGTACCAAAATTGCGAACTGTTTTGTGCATAAATTTTTCTCATTCGTGTTCATGTGATTAATTTGAAATATTTTGCCTGAGTGATATAGATCGAGCATTGGGATGTGAGCAGCTCTAGATATTTTACAATTCCAGGGTATTGAACAATCATGAAGTACCTTCAGAAGAGTCAAATACGTTAAGGTATTTTACCTCAGGTCAAAATTGCATAGTGGAGATGAGGACAAATTAAGAAGTAGAATTTTCGTAATATCTTGATATTAGAAATTGGCTGAAGCTTGAAAAGGACATGGCATCCTTGAACTACTTTCTTTTCAACGGAAGCAAACTGTTCTTTCCAAGTTAAATTGGAATCAATTGTGGTGCCTCAGTATTTAGTAGATTAAGTTTCTCTAATGGAACATTGTTGCAATTTATTTTTAGAGTTATAAGTCGGTTGTGATTATTGAATAAAATAGTTTTTGTTTTAGACATATTTAATTTAAGTTCATTCTTTTGCAAGCACCTGAATACTCTGCCTAATTCGATATTAGTTTTTTCTCCAAATTGATAGGATCGGTATCAGAAATAAGTAATGCTGTGACATAAGCCAAAATATTACAAACAATATTGGAAGACAGGGGCAGATCATTAATATACAAAACACTAACACAGGACCAAGAGTCCAACCTTGCGGCACACCACAATTGATTTGCATCTTATCAGATTGAAGTCCATTCGCATAAACAAAGTACTGTCTATTCTACAAATTTCATGTAAAAAAGTCTAAAAGGCAAACAACGAATACCATAATGTTTGGGTTTGTTTGGTAATATTTTGTGATTTGCATTCACAGTATCAAATGCCTTTTGTAAATCAAGAAAAATGCCACTTGTGTATTGTCCAGAGACATTTAGACATAATATATAGCTATGAAGTTGGTTTAAAGCCATAAAGGTAGAAAATCCAGAACGAAAGCAAATTGGTGGTTTGTAATTGTGTTATAGTATCTTAAGGAAACTGACCAAGTTTTTATGCGTCGGTTTTTCAATTATTTTGGAAAAGTGTGATGAAACTGATATTGGTCTATAGTTGGAAGCGATATCTTCAGCACCAGATTTAAACCATGGTAGATTGGTTGTTCCATTGCTGAAAAAATTCTTTCTTTGCAAACAAACTGGCCGCAAAAACAAAAAATAGGCATCTCCACGATTTCGAAGTCTGTATGTTTGTCCAGAGAATAAGCGAGAAGGAAAACTGAAGCGATACTTCACATGAAGATGAAACACTCTAAGATTATGACAGCATACAGGCAATAACGTTTGTAATGTCAGCGATGGGTGTATTACATAATTACATGAAAAACGCGGAAAATCAAACATCATGGTAAAATGGGTGAGAAAAATTATTGATTATGAAATGTCGTATCTAAAATCATAAACTTGCAACTGGTAATACCGGTTCAAATGCTGCAATCTGTCAATAATGAAACAAAGAAACAAGGAAATTAAAGCGTTTTTTAAAATTATTTCAGTTGTGCAGTGATTAGTATTTCTAACTACGATTCAACGGTCTAGGACATTTTGGCGATACTGTTTCGGCGGTGCCGTTTCGGTGACGGGACGTTTCGGCGATGGTGATTGCAGATGTTTTATACGAAAAAAAGTGTGTTTTTGAAATACTTCAATGGTTAGAATACAAATAATATTTGCTTGATAAGCGTTTTTGTTGTCGTCCTGAAGGCAGGTGTGGTTTCTCTTCCGCCGGAAGTTTGGAAACGTTTGGTGCGACCGTGACCATGTGTGGAAGGAAATATAACTTGTGACGTTTTTTTGCTGAAACGAGGTCTTTGTGAGTTCACACAAATGTTAAGCCTGGACAGCAAGGTTTTTGCGTGGTTATTCCGATTGCATTTCACAGCTAATTTAAGGGTATATTTGTTCTTTGTTTCTATCGGTGTACAAATATATTCGTACTTCCAATCCCTGACCAACAGTTGACTCCCGGAGCGCGACCTCCTGTCCTAGCAGCGAGGTGCCAGAGATTGCCTCTGGGCGAACGCGAACACGCTTTTGGCGGAGCGGGATGCCAGAGTTTGATCAAAGGCAAACTCCAACTCACATACTTACAACCAAAGGCCAAGTAAGCTTTTTCTATGGCCACCTTGGCCATGAACACCAACAGTAAGAATTTTCCTAGAGCGATTGAGCAGGATTGACACTGTGTGTAAATTCAAAAATTTGGAAACGACAACGTTATCTGAAGTCAAACGCCGAAAGGGTAATCCATGAAGAGTCCATCGACGAAACGGCATCGCCGAAATGTCCCATTCTGCGATTCAAAGCTCATGTGCAATCGTTAGCGTGTAAGGTATTTGCTGCAGGTGTAGACCGTATTGCTACAATTAAATTTGCTCTCATTTGCGATGTGATGGAAATTCTTTTCGTCGATATTGGCAACAAATGTTTGCTATACTTTGGTTGCACAGCTTTATTGCTAATAAGTGGGTGATTGAATAATCGATTTCTGAATCCATCCCTGTTGAAGCAGCAAAAGCATGATGAAGTGGTACAAGTCAGTGTAAAATTCTTGATGAAATTTGAGATTAACAACCGTCTTTGCTCGCCATCTTTCAATTCACTAATTAGGCGTTCATGTTGTACAGGTTCAAATCAGCCTAACTGAGAAAGTATCGAGCATATTTGAAGCGAAAACAATTTAGATTGAAAATTTGAAGGTGCTTTTAATGTTTTTTGGGAATCATCTGTTTGCAGATCAGTGGAAAGAACGTCACGAAACATACTCTAGGTTATTGTATGAAGTTTCAGTAAAACGGACGCTGCAAAGTTGCATCAAATACAGCTTTGCAGCCGACATGTTACAAATTACTGCCCTTTCTGATTCCCACCGCCTGACTCATGGAATGATTTGACATTTTGAATTGTAGTAAGGAAACATTCAGTTCCTGATAAACTCTTTATCAGCACACAGTGTGTGCCAAGTGGAGNTCACTTTTGATAAAGTGACAACAAGAAACTGGTCATTGGTCTCCTATCGTAATTCCCNTCGGAACTAATCATTGGGTGACATCTTACTGACGCTTTGTTTTCAAGCATATCTTGTATTCCTATACTTTAGGGTTGAGCCGTAATGTTTCGCAAGTGATGCAGAGAATTGCCGATGTTGAAGCCACTCTTCCAATTTTACAACCAACAAAATCGACATTAGACTGCTCTAGATCTGTGGAGGGGTTTCAAACTTCCCAGAACGGCAAACAAGTTATTTGCGACAAAGGCTGGGTGGTAAGATTTTGAAATTCTTTAATATGTTTTCTTCACGAAGATTCGATAACCAACATCCAACAGAATATGAACCACATTATGTTCGCAATTGCGTTGAAATAATATTTTCGTCACATTATTCTATGAAACAANTTCNGTGAAGAATTGCTTTCTGCAGAAGGGAGCAATGCGAATCAATGAGTCCGAAAGCAAACGAAAATGTCGAGTCATTGACAAACGAAAATGTCGAGTCATTGACACAAATCACTATGTCATCCTTCACTGAATTTCAAAAACGTTTACTCATTTGCTTTTTCAGGTTTTTCAAAGACGATTTAATGGGCAAACGAATTTTTCCCAACGTACTTGGGGTGAATACAAAAATGGATTTGGAAACACATCCTCGGAGTTTTGGCTTGGTAATTACGTTTTAATTGGTCATCGGGCATTACTTTGTGTGTGGAAATAATCTCAGTATTAAACTGCTGATGTACAACTGGCACATTAATAGATGACGTCTTTCTGGTACATTGGGTGTGATGTCACCACAAGTCGAAGTCTAATTCTTACAAAAACTTTTAGAGCAATGTAAATCATGCACTCGGCGCTGATCAGTTATTGTGAGGAAAGGAGTCATGCGTCCTGTCCCCAAAGAATGGCAACTATGAAACCTGCAGCCGTTGTCACTTGCCGACAGTTAAATTTGCAACCGCTTCTGCAGTCACTATAAAAAAGCGATTGCCCGCGTTGAAGAGTTAAATGAGCACCAGAATAGCGCTGAAAGCTATTAGGTGAGGGTAAAAAGCTCTTGGTGAGAAACTCACTGTTGAGGTGCTTTACATCAAATGTAAGAGTATTACAAGAATTCAAAACGACTGGTTTTATCATTACAGAACTCAGCATACACTGTGGAAAAAAAAGTTGGCAAAAAACTCTCGGTATGTGTTAAACACATTGTGGAAGTGTGCATTTCTTGAAGACTGTGTCTATAAATTGTTACACTGTAAATATCACAAACTTTCATCAGTTTTGCGCATAAAATTTATAATCTTTGACTAAAAATGGAAACATTCAGAAGAACAAACCAACACTTGGTACCGGTTTGAAATGAACTATTTAGAAATTTAATTTTCAGGATTTTTTGTTTCAAAGTTGGTCAACAACGATTGCAACAGTAAGAAATTCTTCACCGTTCTTTTTTTCTCTAGTTAGAGTGGCGAGCATTATTTGTCTAGATATTGAAATACAGAAAATGAAAAAAATCGCAGTTCACTAATCAAAAATTTTTTTGAAAAAGCAGCTTTTTTTGTTCTTTGTAACAAAATTATAAAGTATTGTTTTTTAAATTTGATTCATTGGAAAGGCATTTTTCAACAATGTAGGGAGGTGAGTCACAGTGGGACTAGGAGCACAATCGTCTTTTTTGATTTATTCAAAAAGTTGAGAACGTTGAACTTTAAAGTTTCCATGATGATTCAGGCTCATACCCAGTGTTCGCTCTAAGGTGCGCAACTGCGCAGTACCACCAGACAATTTGCGCAGTGAAGTTTCGTTCTCGCGCACTTCCAACATTCTAAATTGAATGCGATATATACAAATCGCATAGCTTCTTAACGTTGGGAACACTTCACTTTTTGTGTGTCTGCATGGTTGCGCAATTGCATGCGCTTCGTGCTCTACAAAGCAAACATTTGCTCAGTGTAGAATTTTCTTAGAAGGAATACTGCTCATACCACCCGTAGTACTAAAGTGAATTTTTCTTTGATAGGCAGCTGTTGTTACGAGTTACAGAGCAAGTTGTGTTTTTGCTACCCAAAAGTAATTTAAAAAATCGCATTTAGGTTTGGGTTTTTCCCACATTAATCAACATCTTTTGTTCTGAGTTTTCGTGACGTTGTAGTCAGGGCAGGTCTACATAATTCGATAATGCCAGATATTAAATTATTTGTAAGTTGAGTTGGTACTTCTTCATTTTACTTTTTGGATGTGCATGGGGCACATCTGACAAAAAATTGGGGCACACTCGACACATTGCCACAAGGTCACTTTTAACAAGGTAAAACTTGAGAGGTTATATTGGAATGTAGTACAGAATAATTCTAATTTATTAGCATTTTTAGGTTGATTATGTGATTTTAGGCACATGATATTTGTATGGTAAGGCATGAATTTCAGCATACTGCATGTAATGCTTGGTAACCATACAAACTTGTTTTGCCATGCAGTGAAAAAAGTAGTGCTTTACACAGTTGCACGCGCAACACGTTCTTTCCGTGGAACCCCTGATTTTGCACAAGTTACTGAAAATCATTACAACATACTGCAATTTGTGCAGGATTGTTTTAAATTGATACAAGAACCTTTTGATATTGGTGGCTTGTTGTGATGCTGATTGTGCGAAAACTGTGTTTGACAATATGAGTTAGTTGTACAAAAGAGGTGAACGTGCGCTGTAATAGCAAGTGACATTGATGGTAGTGAGACGTTTTATAACTCAGAAAACCTCCGAGTAACCAAGCAAAATTATAGTAATTAGCAGCGCAACCCTAATCGCTAAAACCGTGTATGTGTGCACAAACACAATATAGAAACGAAACGAAGCCCAAGCACTAGGTGATAAAGAACACCACAGGGAACTTTGCCCAAAAATGTTTTCAAAAATCCAGGAAAAGCAGCTTTAACAATAAATGTAGCGAACCAGTGGCTTATGCAATTTTCTGATATTACTGACGACAGTCGCACAGCTAAAAAGATGAGACTGCACCTCAACTTTCGTGGCGGGTACAACCAGTGGCGTACGCAGAAAATTTCCGAGGGGAAGGCCAAAGCATAGGCGTAGCCAGGGAAGGACCAAAGGGGCCATGCCTCCGCCCAAATTTGTAGAAAATATAGTCATTTAGTGCTTTGAGAAGCGTTTTTCTAAACAAAATAGTGTTATTTGCCTAAAATTAAACTTTTTGGTATAAACTGCCGAATACTGACAGTGNACACTGCCGAAAACTGTTTATAAGTTTTTTGTTTTTAGGGTCTGAGGGGAGGGTCATGGCACAGTGGTCACCCCCCTCCGTACGCTAGTGGGTACAACATCTTTTCTTAAAGACAGGAATGACATATTAGTTCCTTTGTAAGCCTGAAAATGCTACAGTTTGCATGCGATGTTTCTCCAGAAATCTCTCACAAGTTAGCTGGGTATAGGCGTACCCAGGGAGACCCATAGAGCAACGTTTCGCGGTGATGGTTGGCAATCAACTTTTGTTTAGCTTGCAATTACTGATAAAACGGAAGAAAGCATCGCTGTTGTAAAAATTTTGTTTGTACAGTTTCCTCGAAATCAAATTTCAGAGATTTTGTGAATACAAACACAACATCCAATGAGACCAACATTACTTGATTTACAATAATTCATGAGCAGTAGGTGATGCGAAGTCTAAACAGAGTTTTCCGTGAGATTTAGATTTTCGAGTACCGTCTTATCGGACAATCAAAAATTGAATGCTAGCTCCTCTTTTTTCGTATATACGGCGCACCGGATTATAAGGTGCATTAAATGAAGCAAAATTCGGATACATACGAGGGAGTTTAATCCGATAGATTAAACTCCCCCGGATTACCGTACACAGTATGTATGTACTACATACGAGGGACAGGGAGTTTAATCTGTCACACATGCCTAATCCACTAGACATGAATACAATAAAATAAAAGTTGTGCGCGTGTTTGATTGGTGTGTGCCAATGTAGTCAGGTGTTTCGTGGAGTAATACGATCTGTGGTAATTGCAAGCTACTCTGGGAAGCACATTCACTGCTCGTTGCAATCGTTGTTGGTTTATTACGTAACACCGTGGTCTGCTTACAAAATAATCGTAACAAGCAATTAAATAAACAGCGCCATTTTCCACATAAAAATGGCTCTAGATGAGAAAGCACAACCAGATCTATGCCCCACCGCATTATAAGGCACACCCAGGGGCGGATCCAGCCAGTAAGTTTTGGGGGGGGCGATTTCAGTAATATTTGGTAGTCAAGTCTTATACCAGCTTTGCTACTGTAAGAGAGATGAAGTATCAAAACTGTTGTGACAAAACAGTAGTTGACGAAATGGCCTAATACCGCGAATTTTGTTTTTCGGATTGTACAAAATTATGATGAATAAGGTTAGTTCCGTCGGTTTTAGGGGGGGCGATCGCCCTAACCACCCCCCAAAGATCCGCCCTTGGGGACATATTTGATTTTTGAGAAAATTGAAGGAGTTTAAGTGCGCCTTATGGTCCGAAACATACGGTAAGTGGTTCCAGTCGCCGAAATCGAAAAAACATAAGACAAGGATCATTTCACTGATCATTTAACATACAAAACACTAAAAAATTGAGTTTTACTGAAAGTCTTACTTTGTCAAAGAAATGGATTCCCGCAATCAGGGGTTTTCTACCTTTCCAAACATGTGACCCAATTAATAAAAAACAGTTGGTCCGACGCACATCTTCGCCAATGCGACAATTGTTGCACATGCGCAGAGCAGAAATAAAAGCCTCTAAAAACAACACACAACTTTTGCTACAGTCAACATGAAAGCTGAGCTTGTTTGTTGCAAGAAATCACATTCTAGGTTCTATAATGATGATAATGCTCATATCAAGTCATCACCCACATTAAAGCTGCTTGCGGATTTCATTATTTACCTCAAAATTCCTTCAATGAAAGTATGTTAAGCACAGTGTGGGAGCCACACGGAAATTTCCAAGTCGCATTAATTTCCAAACTATAATGACGAAATGGAGCGTAGTATAAGATTTTAGCTCAAGAACTTCTTATAGTTTGGATTAGTGGTTCATCTTACAAAACGTAGTCAGTTTCAGTAATACCAGGGCTGTAACCCGTCAATGAACCTGCCGTTGCCCGCAGACTGAGAAACCTTAACATATGCAGCATTTCCAGAAGCCATTCAAAACTTTTCAACGGAAGCTAACCAAGCCATCCACACAAGAAAAAGAAAAAAATGGCTAGGTTTCTCACAAGGAATTAGAAATGCAGAAATGGGTTTCAACCATAGGCGTATCCAGGGGGGCTAAGGGGGCTGAAGTCCCCCCCTAAATTTTTTTTAGAGACGTTTTTTGATTGATGTTTCCCGACATAGAAACGTCGATTGCGGTGATTTTTTGTAAAGATATCAAATAAACCGTTTCTTGCACAAGGATAGGGAAGAAAATATTAAATGCAAAGCTTATTGTGCTGACTTTGGGCAGTCTGAATGTGTTTATTTCATTATAAATGAAATTTATAGTAAACAGGTTTGTATACAAAAAATATGGTCCCAATGTTATGTAAATACGTAAGTGTTTACATAAAGTATTTACATTACATATACGTTATATAAGCCGCACGTACATCGGCGTAGACAGGAGAGCCAGGGGGACATGGCCCCTCCAAATGTTTAGAATATCTAGTCATTTTGTGCTTTAAGAGGCAGTATCTTAAACAAAATACTGTTGCTCGCATAAAATCAAACATTTTGACTCACCCATAATTTTGGGCTGGCCATGCCACTGCGCACGTAAGTATTTAACATTTTGTTTCATTTGGGTAAGTTCTTGTGGACAAAAGATGAATAAATAGCAGACACAAAACCGTCGCTAGAAATTTTCAATAGTGGGGCTTTGCGTTTGTGCGGGGGTGCTTAACATTCTAAAAATTGACAAAAACTCCACTGATTTACACTGTTTCATGTTTCAATTTGGGGTCTTGGAGCTTTGTTTGGGTGGACTAACCCCACCAAAGCCCCCCGTGGCGACGGGACTGAGCAGACTGTGGACAAAATTTTAATAAGCTGCAGATCATACTATTTTTTCGTACAAGCTTTTATGAATGAGTGCAGCTCACGTTGTTATTTGAGTGAAGGCACTAAAATACGCTAAAACGTACTTATAATGTAGTTAACTGCAGGCTAGGTGAGTACGCTCAGTGACAGCGTAAATTCCAAAATAGCAAACCTAACCGTAAAACGAAGCTTACATGTCAGGTGGGCTTGAAATGGAGTGCGCTAGATTAGCTGTAGGCTAGCCTGTGCTAAAGATGACTACTGATTAGCATCAGATCTGCCAGCAACAAATTTTGGACAAAAATTCAGCTCAGCACGAAATCAGATGCTTTTTTATCGACCAAAATTCTGCTGTCTTTAATAAATTTTTGCCAACCTTCTGTTCAATGTTTCTAAAATTGCGATCCCGCTGTAGACCTAGTCGCATATCGTTCAAAAAACTGAATGGATGAGAAGTTGGTCATTGACTCACTGCAAACTTCACGTTTCCCGCTATGACGTGGGAAAATATCGTCTTATCATTTTCAATGCCCTTGTGATGCAATAAACAGCTTCCAGGGCAAAATTATTGCTTTGGAGGTTTTTTAGTATGTTTGTCTCTACACCTACCCCAAGCGTTTTTTTTCCGTGGAATAGGGAATGTTGTGCTTGCTTTCAAAATAATATATCTTTTTTTCGATCTTCAAGTTATTTTCTATGGTCAATTGACATTGATAATTATCAACAGCATTTTGTTTACATAGTTTGTGATTAATAGTTTAGCACTGATGGGCAGGTATTTTTGTAAACAAATTTCGTCAATTTGGCTAGACAATCGTAAAGTGCAGGGGTCTTACCGAGGTTAGATGGCGCCTGGGACAAGAAACAAATTTGGCGCCCCCATGTTCGAACCTGAGGTCTTTCGGAAGTAATGCAGACCTACTGTGTTGAAGAAAGAGGTTATGACATTGTGACATTTTGGCCACCCGCAGTGATCCGGCGCCCGGTGAATTGTGTCCTTTGAATTGTGTCCTTTGTTTCCTCTCTGGTGATGTGCAATAAAAATCGGAAAATTTACCGAAAATAAACAAATTTTGAAATCCGAACGTCATGAACTTCTATTCCATGAACATCTGCAATTTTCGAACGCAATACGGCATGGCATTGCAAAGGCCTGCACGCACTGCCAACAAAGGTTTGCATTTCAGGTTTCATGGTGTAGTTTTTGTGTCACGTCTATGCCGGCCCCTCGCGTTTTTTTGGCGTGGACCTGTGTTTGTTTTGCTAATAATAAAACTTTTGAGACATTCAACACGTTGCTTTTTTAAGGTTAGATAAGCTTGAGAATAATTTCTGAATTTTTTTTGCTCGGGAAACGTCCCAGTAAGCCTGGGAAGTGGTGAGTATGCGATTTAGCCGTGTTTGTTAAAAAACGGTACCTGAGCAGTTGGGTCTTCACTGCTATGCAGTCAGTACACATCCGGATGAACTCGTCCTTGATACCCCCTAAAAAAATCCTGGATCCACCTATGTCAACCATAATGAAAAGCTTCTACAAAATCCTCACATTCGACATCTCTACCCATTAGTGTGAGTATTGACGGCAGGAGGGAATTGAAAGAAACGTGAATGATTTTTTATTTTTGGTATGGCTTAGGGTGTGCGTGGTGGTAGCTTGTGTGTTATTGTGAATGCTTGTTTATAGTTACGTATCTTTCTCAGGTTTGAGCAATGTCCACGTCATTACCTCTTCTGGTCAATGTAGATTAAGAATTGAAATCACTGACTGGGATGGATATTCTGCTTGGGCTGAATACAGGTTAGTTACTTTGCGTTTTACTGTAGATTAACTTAATATTTTCTTTAAAAATTACTTCATTCGTACTTTAACAAATCACTATTCGCAGAAAGAGATTATGATGTTTACATAGTTAATCAAAAAGCGTAAATAATGGTAATTTTTACTCCATTCACGAATGACTGATGACAAAACAAGGAGCTTGACAAACGGATTGGTAAAGAAACACATTCTGCCTGCGGTTTATCGCTCTGTGGTCACAAAACGGAATTTGTCTATGTGCCGATGCTCACCNCATGNATCTTGTGAAATGGCTGAAAGTGTGAAAGCTCNGCGATAAGCAACAGCAATGAGATTTTCGCGAAACATTTGCGGCATGACTCTTATTGACATGTGCCGGGAATTTCGTGAAACCCTGAATGTCAACTCATTGCTCCTCCGAATGGAGCGATCGCAGCTACGTTGGTTTACTCACGTGACCAGATTGTCCCAAACAAGATTAGTGGACCACCCGTCTGGGCGTGGAGTCAGTTCACCCATCAGGCATTCCTGTAGATCGGTACATATTTCGATTGTTTTTAAAGGATGCTGTCCATGGGACCGTCCCGCAAGGAAAACCAAGTGTGAAAGTGATTGATTGCACCTGAAAGTGATACTATTGTAATGAATCCTAGATGTTGTTGCGTACGCCTGCTATAGCAAAAAGCATAACTTAATGACAATGAACGGACCAATGTAGGGAAGAAATGCNGGGTTCTTGGTTGGTTGGGGTGCCGAATGTAGTCGGTCGATAGCAATATAACGGATTCCTGCCAGTTGAGGGGTCAACCAAGTTCTTGCAAGAGCACAGGACAGTCTCCCAATTAAGCAATGTTACGTCTTGAAGTTGCCAAGTCAAAGCAAGACGAAATAAAGGCTCTCACTACTTTGTCCGCTAATAACTCTCCAGTAGCATTCAACGTTGATTGCTTCTTTCGATTGTACTCGGACATACAACAAAATGTCCAATACACTTGAATATGAAGTCAGAACAACGCAACGATTCGATGTAGAAAACGAATGACGGCGAACAAAAACGTTGGACCTTCGCATGTGCCACAGGAAACAGCAACGAACTGTGGCGGTGTAGGTTTGCAGGCTAACGTATCAACTGACGGACTGTTCGTAAGCAAGTACTGTACATCGCGTTGATATCGAATGGAATATTACTAGGAATTAAGCAGTAAGAGTGCACAAAACATTAAGGCATTAATATATCAACTATACTATAATTTTTCGTAACATATGTAGTGTATGCCNGCAGCTTGTCAGTTTGTGCCCCCCACAAAAGCAATTAATTGTGTTATTAGCATGGTACTGTATGTGTGTCATTTTTTAGGAAACTTATATTCCTTCATTAATTTAAGTTGACACCCCTTTTCCTTTTTAAAGGGCTGCTGGTGCAGCAGCACTAAAGGTATTGAAAATAACTCACGGCTTTCCTAAACTTCTGATACCATGTCNAAGTGATTGCTTCCACTCCGAATTGAGACTCAGNCAGGTGGGATCTTCCAAAGCTAATCACGACACATGGTCCCTTTGTTTCAGAGACGCTTTTGCATATTGAAACCAAAAGAACTTGCCATGTTGATCTCACTTGGGGCATTTCGATCACGTGGCCGAACCAACACAGTTGAAATCTTTATGTTTATAGAAACAAAGGCTTGATACTTAAGGTTTCAAAGTTTTCAAAACTGCGCATTTTATCGTGAAGCATCATTTAGTCAGCTTTTAGCAAATTTCCCGTTTCTGCCGCGTCTGCTTGAGATAGCGCAGTTTTGTCATAACTCAAGATCCGCAAAAATGCATGGGGATGGGAACAAACTTCTATGTTGAAAATTACAGGTGGTTGCAACTTTTCTTATGTGACCACAAAAAGGTATAGCGACAGAGATTGCGCAAACTGTGTTTTTTTGCCATTCAGTATATCAATATTCTTGTTCTGTCTTAGCAGTTTCTGCCAAAGTTGTCGGTATTAGTTTCAGTAAAATTCTAATAATGCAGTAACGCGTGGGGTGCTGATAGTCCCAGCAGATTGTAACAAGCGTACCAGTGTTTCGATATTATCAACGTTCTATGAATTCTCCTGGGTTAATTTGTTTGACTTGAAAAGTGGGTAAGCCGAAACTGTGTGTATAGAATAAAAAAAATTGCTAACAACCGTTGACCTTGCGGTACGAGCTGTCATTCTACTTCATTCCAGTAGTTTGCAGCAGCAGTTCATCACTCAGTGTACCCAAAGTATGGAGTTTAACAAACATGTCGTTGCAATCTTTTCTCAATCCGTCAAAGTAAATGTGAGATCCATTTACCGCCACATCATTCTTTCAAACTGGTCTGGTTCTTTGATAAATAAAGTGTTGTGTTCTTCCTATTTAAACAATACCAATTTCGTCGTCCTTATCTGCTGGACGAATTACAGTTTTCCTCTCGTTTGAGTTTGATTAGTTTTTCACATACACACTAGTTTTTTATACCTTCACTAAACTCTTATTGGTACGCTATGCATCCAACACCAGAAATTTCAGGTTGCTTAATTTAAAAACCATGTCAGCATAGGTCTTGGCTTTGTCATCAAGTAGATGAATTTTAGGTCTAACATTTGTAGGGATTTTCAGTTTTGTTAGACAACACAATGCCTGATTCCCTTCTCAAAGCCTGGCATCCATTGCGTTCTTCTGACGTTTTGGAGCATGTTGAGCCATTCTGCTTTTTATTCCAATACTCTCCAATCCGATGTTGGGGAGAATCTTAATCTTTTGGACAAAAAAGATTTGTCAAAATAGAAAACAGTAACTAATTCCAAGAGAAGATAGTGGAGCAGTTGTTAATCTATTTGCTTTGCATTTGAACAGGCAGGCTTTTATACTTTAGTTAAAAATGGAGATTGAACAAAAGACGAAAACGACAAGATTACTTTCTTTAAGTTTATAAAGTAGTGCTCATGCCCTTTACTTTGCACACATGAAATTATGGTACAGGAAAAGCGGAAGTGCTAAATAGCCTTATGGTGCAGATCACGGCCAATGAAAACGATATCAGCGACATATTCCAAACGTTTCCATAACTCCTGTTATCATCATCAGTGCATTGCACATTTAACAGGAGTTATCGAAACGTTTGGAAAATGTCATTGATATCGTTTTCAATGGCCGTGATCTTCATTATAATGCAACTACGGCATATTGATAAAATTATCGTCACTGCGTCGAAACGTTATGTAGTTTACAGCGAGTATAATAAACTGCAAAAGCTGACAGAAGCCACACTATAGCAGTGTACCTTTCTATTGTGCATGTTTCTAACGCGCGATATCAGGGGTTTAACATTTATGCGAAACATTTGATATTTGACGTGATATATCCCAACCCGTAACACGGCAATTTGCCATTGTCTCCCGTCACTCCTGTGAACGTTCAACGATATTGCTAAACTTTATTCTAAACTGAATCCTTCACGCTATGTTGATATGGCTACGTTCACTTTTATTGGTTACGTTCGTTTTTCTTATTTGTTCTGCTTCCTGCACATAATCAAGGGAATAAATCCACCTGAACTGCTACGGGAAAGTGAAGACAAAGTGATAATGTGAGTCTTAGCTTCATGGTTTTGTTTGGAAACCTGAAGCAGCCAGGTTGCATATTTCCGTCCGTACTTACTAGCCATAAACAGAGAGGTTATCTGATGACAAAAGAAAAAACTTAAACACTAAATCTAGCAAAAATTAAACAAGTTATAATTTTTGCGATACGAAGCCCAAGCATCGTTTTCTTCACAACGCCCATGATTTGGCCATGGAAGTCAATGACAAGCAGTATACTCGAAGTACGTTCACCGAAAAATACAACCACTGCGTTTGGCCGTTTCCGCGTAATCTGCGTCTTTTATGGAAAAGCTGGTTAGAACACCGTCCAGTTGGTCAGTGCGCCGTTTCCAGATTCTGTATGAATTCATGTTTAAAATGTACCAAGGTTTCTGATTTACCAAACACTGTTGAATTTGATTCCTGTTTTGATTGTTTACACACCCTCATTGCTACGAAACAAGTGTTGCTGTTTGTTACTATCGTACAAAATACAATTTATGACAAGTGCTTTTCTGACCTGCAATTAAATCATTTTTCTGCAGTGTAAACAAGTCTTTAGTTTCAAAACGGATTAATTGTTCCAGAAGAAAAACAACCGTCGCTGCCAGTTTCTCATGAAACAACACAGATAAGCGCTGAAGCTTCATATGAATTGAAATCAGGACCGACCTGATAAAAATTCTGCACCCTGTGCAAGCTTCCATATTTACCCCCAGGTCAAACGTCCCACTAAAACGTGCATTACATGTTGTAGTAAAATTTCTCGCATTCTGCATTTCTTGAAGACTGCGTTCTAGGCGGTCGCCTAATTGACCTAGAGGAAGGGTCGGCCCCGCTTGAACCCTTCGCGGACTGTAGGCATCCCACGGATGGTGCCAAAAAGGTCTGCTTTGTCGCGATGCGTATAGCGACGCGTCGCATTTGCATTTGGT
>JGI24159J19872_10006241_pt1 | contig 15498 bp, 12 predicted proteins | sample Ectturendosymbi4_FD_19872 | JGI IMG/M metagenome (IMG submission 19872) | reverse complement strand
ACTTGTTTCCTCGTAAATGTACGTATGCGAAAGTGATTGATTTACGCAATATGGTCCTGTGAAGCATTGGGTTAATTGCAAATCAATATCGCATCCCTCCCCACCAAAATAGCCTGTGTCCGCTGCTGGTGAAAACCTGACGTTTCTATATTCCCATCAACATGAAACCTGCTCAGGAATCCTTCAAACGCTATACGAGTCTGGAAATAAAGGGTGTAATGCAACCCAAAATTTGATTACGTTTTCCTGAGACACGTGACATCCGTTATTTCCGGACCAAACTATGTTTGACTTCCTGACGTCCATTGTTAACCACTTTCGCAACAAAATCGTATCTGCGCAACGAAACATACATAGCATACAAATTTCATGCACTGTACCACCAAACAGGGGATTTTTTAGAGGAAAATTCTTGTTTGTGCGCAGAAAACGTCATGCGCGTGTTAGATACGTTTTTTCTTCATATCAAGTCATGGTCTAATTCTACCTTCATGGAATCGATTTCCGGTGTAATATCTGCCACAAAACGTTTTGCACTTAAAATCACATTGAAATTTTAAGGTATAGTAGGTGTACAAAATTTACTACATATCAGGTAACCCAGGGTAGTAGAGTACCCCAATTGTCCATATGTAGGCTTTCAGGGATATTTTTGTAAAATAACTCTGGCACCATTCCATTTGTCTCTGAAAATCAGGAAAAGTCATGGAGACCCAGGTTTATAACGTTTTTCAAAGTATATGAAATCCACAAACAACAAACCCCTGGGTAGTGGACTACCCAGTTATCCTGAGCAGGGCTTTGGTCCTGCTCGGGTAATTTCAGCGAACAGCAGGTTGTGGTTAGTTCTGTCAAATGCTTTAGACGCATCTAAGAATGCTGAAAACACTGGGGTACTCTTGTTTACATATTACGAAAGTCTGAGTAAAAATATGCACATGCCAGTGCCATGTTGTGGTTTGAAAACAAACCGGTTGTCTGTTGTGGTCACAAATAGTGAGATGCATGACAAAATGTTGAAATTATTTGGAGATGGCACTTGCAAGAGTAACAGGTCTACAGTTCCCAGCAACCCTTATGCCCTCATTCTTATTTTTACAAATAGGTACAATTAGAGATTGCATGTATTCCTATGGAATTTTTCCATGCATTAAACACATATTGCAAAGACTACTCAGATAATTGTATACACTTGAATTGGCATAAAAATGTGTTCAGCAAAAATGTTACCTTTGCCAGCTGCACGATTTACAGGTAGTTTGTGGAGTAGAGATTTAATCTTATAACTGTTGCATATAAAGTTATCAATCCCTTCATAATTTTCATGTGAGTTTATATTTTGTTTCACAAAATTGCCAACTGCACATTTTTTCATGATTTCGGTAGATATCCTGCGTGTTACTTATTTGATTTCTTTCTTTGTTACGCAGGAATTTTAATAGCACAACATAGGTTTATGTCTGGTGGTCGAACAGCAGCTTGAGCGCTGCTGAATGATTATATGGTTCGCGCAGAAAACCAAGACCTTATTGTAGAAATGGAAGTGACTTGATATGCAGTGTTCCTACAACTCTCGAGATGAGAGGTTTAAGACCAAGACCAACCAAAACGGTCGTTAAAACATGTCTCGAGACTCAATCAGAACCGTCGCCAGAAAGTCATCAATAGGGGTCTTTACGTTTGTGCGGGGGCCTTGACATACCTACAAATTTAAGAAAAATTCCATTGATGTATAATGTTTCATATTTTAATTTGGGGGGTCTTCGAACTTTGTTTGGGGGAGTTAAGCCCACCAAAGCCCCCCATGGCGACGGTATTGTGTTGAATCACAAAGGGTTGGCGAAAGACTAAATAGGTCAAGTTCTCAGCCAGCCCTGTTGCTAGAGCACAAATCAATTTTTAATTGAAGACGTTTCACAAGCAGCAAAAGAAAAGTAACAAAATGCGTCGAATCAACGTCAGATGAAATAAGCAAACAAACAACAAAAAACAGTGGGTGAAAAGCATGCTTATGTACAGAGGGTGGGGTGACGTGAGCAACTGTAGAGGTAAAAGTTAGGAGGGAAAAGAGGCATACGCGTAGCCAGGGGGAGCCAAAGGGGCCATGCCCCCCAAATTTTCAAATAATATGATCATTTTGTGCTTTGAGAGGCGTTTTTCTTAACAAAATAGCGCTATTCGCCTAAAATCAACCATTTTGCCCCCCCAAATTTTTGGGCTGGCTACGCCACTGAAAAGTGGGTCATCAACACAATATTGAAGAAAAGTGGCAAGCATATGAAACGAAAATCAACAGGAATTTTGGCAAGATAGCAGGACGTTTTTACATTGTTTTCCAAATGAATAAGGCGAAAGCGATTTCAAATTTTAAGGAATATCAGATCGAATTTGGGGACCAACACGCTTCAAAGAAAGTTGACCCAGAGACGTTTTGTTTCTGGGTAAATGATTTTTTTGCAAAGCAAGCCTTGTTTTATATTTGCGGACTGATGAGTTCTCAGTAAAGTAGTTATTAAAGTGATTAGGTAATCCATCATTATCGCAATAAGTCTGCCATATTTAAAATTTTGTGCTGAGATTAGAGCACAATAGTTTTAGTTTAACCATTATGTCAGTGCCTTTGATCAGAAAGAGTTTGTTTTTAAGCAAAACTTGATTTTTTAGAACGATGCGCATCTTCATGTACTTCTTTTATCCGATCATTTCAAATGTCTTACCTCTTCACAAATCTTCATTTTTCCTCCATTATTTGTGTCTTGATTTCTCTCCTGCTGGATCACTGCATGACGATGAGTGAATGGCATTATAGTTGTGCGGTGTTGAAGTGTTTCGCACCTCTGTTTTGACTGTCCCTGTGAGCTAACACGTACTCTGTAATGCGGTATGACTAACCATTTTTGTGTTCTTGTGTTATTCGATTACCATTGTGATATGGAACATGAGTATGCGGCAAATGCATAAATAAAATAATAATGGAGTTAAAAAAGATTGTTTTCGGAATGCGATCACTACCAGTTCGTTATAGAAACCAACAGGTTTCAAAGATTGGCTGGAAACACATGGGATTTGGCTCATAGAAAGAATTCGGTGATTTCTACGACAGCGTTCGAACCGGGCAGTTGGTGATTGAGGCAGAACCGAACCGTCGCCAGAAAGTTTTCAATAGGGGGGATTTGCGTTTGTGCGGGGGGGCTTGACATTTTAAATATTGACAAAAACTCCACGGATTAGTGCTTCACGTTTCAATTTGGGGGTCTAAGCCCACCAAACCCCCCGTGCAGACGGGACTGGATTGAGGTTCGATTCTGTCTTCACCACCAAGAGACAGAATACGCCCCACACGGTACTGGGATCAGCGTTTGCTTCCCAACCCGCCATGCCATTCACGCTGCACGGCTCGAAACTTCAAGCAAGGTCTTTGAAACCCTGCTCAGGAAACCTTAAACCGCCATACGCGTTGGGAAATGATGGGTGTAATGCAACCTAAAATCGATTACGTTTTCCTGGGACATGTGGCATTCATTATTTCCGGACCAAACTATTTTCCGCTTCCCGACGTCCATTGTTTAATCACTTTCGCAACAAAATCGTATCTGCGCAGCGAAACATACATAGCATATAAATTTTATATATTACACTCTACCCCCAAAAAGATTTTTGTTTGTGCGTAGAAAACCAAGTCATGGCGTACGAAGGCTCTTCACATACAATATGTTTCCGAGATCATATTTAGCTAAACACGTTTTGCACTTTAAGTAACATTGAAATGTTAAGGTTTTAAGGTGGACAAAATTTGCTCCACATCAGGTAACCCAGGGTGGTATAGTTATCCAATTTTCTGTATATCGGCTTTTAGGGACATTTTTGTGAAAAACTCTGGCACCATTCCACTTGTCTCTGAAAATCAGGAAAAGTCATGGAAACACAGATTTCTAACATTTTTCTAAGTATATAAAATCAACAAAAAAGAAGCGCCAGGGTGGTGGACGTCCCTGTACTCCTGAGCAGGGTTTTCCTTCCGGAAATTGCCTTATCATCTCAAAACGCCTTCGCATTCAGTGCCTTGCCGCAGTTTGCTGGTAGCTACAACTTTACTGGCGTTCTGTTACTTATTTTTCAACCAACAAATTAAAACGTCTGATCCGTTTCGAATCATTTTTTACTCGTTTATGTGGCGCTTCCGCGCGGCGTGGAGATAGCGGCGATCACAATGAGTTCATTTACCTCCCAATGTAGCTTTCGTCAAAAGCGATCACCGCCCGAATCCACTGCTACCGGTTTCGTATGGAGGGTAATATTAGCAAACGACTGGGGAAAGGGTATCGCACCCATTTCCAGCACGGGAGGCACCGATTACAACTGGGGTGGGGTCGGGAGCAGAACACCAACCGCCCACTGGCAACAACCCTGGTAATTATGCACAAACCCCCCTGGAACAATTACTGGGCTAAAGTTTGCGCACCTTTGCTGTGTCGCCGCTGACCCGTGATGATCGCACCTGCAGTATGCGGCAAGCAGATACACATGATGTTGCAGACCAAAACAAACTTTGTACAGATAGACTGTTTGGAGAACCACTCTTTACAATTGTTGTTGGATTGGTAGTAGCACAATCTCACAGTGACGTAATCACAAGCATAGCTGATATCAAAAACGAAAAGCGAAGCTTTATTCATGCATTTAAGGGCATGATCCACTGCAGAGAGCATATTGCAATGTTGACGCAGCAACAAAAACGATGTACGCTGGAGGTCAGACAAATAGGTACACAGCGCAAATGTTGTATTAACCCTTGCCCAGACGCCGCCAAACTGACTGAGGTGGAGACAATGTTGACAAAACTTGGTCGCAAAAATTGAACATCTGAATGGACAGATGCTGTGCCTCCTCAAATGCACGCAAGGCACAAGGTTTGTGTACCAGCGATGCGATGAAGTTTGCAGATCATTTGCAATGAAAGCAGCGTTATGGATGGATGGAGACTTGCGTTCGGGGATTGAACTTACATTGAAGAAAAGGTCGACGGTCTAGTGAAGCTGCAGCTTGGAGACTTCGCCGCAATGTGTTCACCGAGGTCAAGGTTCAGTAAAGGTTGACGTCACACCGGTGACGCAATCATTTGAACAAAGTCCCCTGCTTCGCAAACACATGTCCAGTCGTATTATCACGCAAACAATAAAAACAGCAAATTGAACTCTTGAAGTTTCGCCACAACACCCCCCACCTTCGCACATCAAGTATTTTCCCCCATCGACTGGGGTGTTGCAATATTCACGATCGCAAATCCGTCGTCAGGACACAACAAGAAAGTTCACTCATCAACACCTAATGGCAATATTGACGTGCTCTTAACAATCAGCTTAATTGAATTTAAGCGCTAAAGCTTCATTATCAGATCATGGGTACGTCATGCAATGGAATAAGAACAAACGTCATACGGCGGTGTAACGTTCGAATGATGACGTGTTATTACGTCATACGGCGGTGTAACGTTCGAATGATGACGTGTTATCACGAGCAAGCGAGCCACTCTGGCGTTTGCCCGATCCCGGTGTGGTCGTGTCCTGACCAACTGTACCGCGCTTCGGCACAAGAGCGAAACGTTCGATTTCTTACACAGACATGGACCAGCAGCGTCAGAGCATCTTTCCTGAGTGATAATGCGCTAAACAAAACCACTCGCGCCATGCACACTGCATTGGTAGTCGAGGTGTTCTGCAGCGTGGAACTGAGACAAGGCTACAAACCATAAGCATGTTATTATTGGCACAAACAGTAGTTGAAACACTGGAATTTTACGTTGCCACAACGTGGACTGAAGACGATGCTCTGATGATCAGACAACGAAAGGTGAAAGGTACTCTACCCCGGATTTTCTGAAAAACACACCTTATTCTACGCAGGTTTGGTCAACACAGCCCGACATTTAACAAGGAACTTGTGGTATGCAGCAATTCTACCGGTGAGAATGCGGAAAGGCAATTAATTTCAAAAAGGAAGACCGCTCAAGCCTTTCCCCGACAGGATGCACCTCCTTTCACGGTCACAATAATCATCGATATCTTGTCAACAAACTATAGGAGCCCAAACAGACCAGGTCTTTCTTCTGCTGATTACTTTCATTTCATTTATTCGCCGACGTTTCGCCAATCTATTCAAGCATGCTTCCTCAGGGAAATGCCTTTGACAAAGGAGAGTTGGCTGCGCGATGAGGTTTTAACTTGGTTATGGAAGTCCAAACTTTTATCGTTAACAGTGTTCGTTCACTTTTCACTTAATACACTTCGATTTCGCCAACATACGAACATGATTATTGTTACGTGATGTACGAACTCGTTCCTACCAGTGTAACTTTCCGTGCATTTGACACTAATTCCTTTTATTCTTCAACGTTGACACTATTTTTCACTATCATTCAACTTTTCGCCTTCCTCTCATTGTACGTCACACTGGCCATTGTTGTAGTTATTGATTGAATTACTTGCACGCAGGCTCATGTGGTTAAAAACATGGACCTACGAAAGCCTACTTGAGTAAGTGTGAGGATAAAAGCATTACAATCTTGACATTTCTAGACTTCGTTTTGGATTTCGATGACACTGATTTAAGGAGGTTGGTAAAACCTTTTGTAAAAAATCTTTCAAAACATCGACCTGGGGAAGTGTACCTGAAAAGATTGGCGAGACGTCGGCAAATAAATGAAATAAAAGTAATCAACAGAAGACTTCAATTGTTTCAAATTAAACCTGGTGGCAGCTGTTATGAACTTGGGCAGCAGAAAGAACAACTATGTTCGTTGACTTCAATGAAACAGTTTGACGTTCAGCACCAGTCAAGAGGCTACGTTGAACATGAAGAGCCCGCGCTTAAATAACCAACACCCACTTGCAATATTCAACGGCACGATGTCACGCAACACAAAGGTTCGCAACGAAAACAGCCTTGTCCAAAACAGCGAGCATATTTTGCCTGGACCTTGTACCATTCGCAAGCGTGCCGAGATGTAGAACTGCCGTAGGTGCAAGGCACAAGTGGTATTTTACCATAGCCAGCTCGAAATTTTGGAAGGGACCAANTAAGCGAGCAACAGTATTTGGTTATAATTTNTGCAGGTAAGCAATACAGCATCCATGACAGAACCAACGACACTGTGTGCACAGAGTCAAGAGTTTTGCTAGTCTTAGCGAAACAAAACATGATAGCAAATCAGAGAGGCCAAGGAAACCATAGCAAGCTTGGCAAGTTCATCATTTAAAAGCCATCATATAAAAGCACCGCTCCATCCCAACTAATCAAACAAGAGCTAACTCAAGACGTGGCGGACAACTCTTGGAAGCAGCAAGAGACAACCAATATCGACGGACCCCTCAGCCTATGACTGACTTGAGTTCAGTCATCAAGGCCAGCAGCAGTTCTGATCACAGCAAATATAACGGCGCTCAGCCCACCGCTTATCGGCACAGTAACGAACCAGGCGAGAACGATGTTGCGGAATATCTTCCAATCTACCGCGCTCCGGGATCGAACCCATCCCACTGCAACCACAGCACCAACCTGCAACAGTTGGTTGGTTAATTGATTAGTGAGTCAGTCTGTCGCAACCTGTGTTTTTTTCGCTGACACATTTCGGTCATTTTTTGCTGAGAAATTTTGGTCACTGAAACATTTCGTTCATTTGTCTCACAGTTGTATTAAAACTCGCCGTAACATTGTTTTTCAGCCTATATTTTCAGACATTCTGACCGAAAAGACTTAATTTTTTCGGTCATTCCAAAATCATTTCGGTCCGTGGCCGAAAAAAAACAGGTCGCAACCAACGTGCATCTGTTGATGCATTACAGTTAAGTGTTTATAAACTTTATCTCGAAACAAAACCGCAGTAGTTTAATAAACCTCAAAAATGAGTTTGAAAAACTTGAAAATTCGTGTAGTAATCGCGCGGCGGTTCGGAACAGGAACTAAGATAAACAAAACTTCCCATAAATTTGCACCTTACTAAATGACTTTTGGTGATGTCACAAAAATCTTCTGGAAAAAACATAAGTTACCGATGTCACTGAGAGTACGTGGATCAGTTGTGATTAAGATTATTCTAACCCCACCCACTTAAGTCACGTGGTGTGCAATTTAAAACCCAACATCTCCTGGGCGTATTGTCCAAATAAAAGCCTTGATAATACGATTGTCAATCACAGACATTTACTCCTATCCGGTGACAGACTACAAGAGGCTGAGTTCTCACTTCTTGCTCGTTACCACTCGTTAACCGAATATGAGCACAGATATTTCAACGCGTTAACATGAACTGAACTGTGGATGAAAAGGGATAAACTCTACCTCGAGTTCCCCAACAGCTTCAACCTCCGGACTGGTTCGACCATCGCTGATGTTTGCGCTTGGACAAATCCAACAAGGCTGTGACTTTTAGAAATTCAGGAAAAACTACAGGCGTTTTTGATAAAATGCGCCTCTTTTTGATACAAATGCGCCTGTTTGGCTGGATGAAATGTATCTGATGATTAATTATCGACATACGACAAACCGAATGTGCGACAGGGAAATAGTCGATAATCAAACATGAAAACATAAGTACGAGGGAGGTCTAACTGTGCAAACAAAAGCGTGTACAGAGCGTTGGAAAAAGAGCAAATGCATTAAAAAGTAAAAATGTCGTTACCTTGCAGTGCGTTGTGGAGACAGGCAATCCACTGTTGGAAGCGGCCAACACAGTGATGGCACTCATCAGTTCTATGGCGAAGCCTCTGTGCGGAACAAACGTTGCAAAGGTTATGTCACCAACATAACGTTACGGAAAGACGTCCCTCCCTGGCTATGAGATGTAATGAAGTGCACGATAATTAGTAAAAGTCGAGATAAGGACTTCCACCCCAGCAAGTGAAGGTTATGGCGTGTGTGCAGAGCAAGTTTGCCAATTCAAGTTTTGTCAATAAGTTCACGTCGTGTGTTCCGCATGCAACTAGTAGGTAATAACCTTCACTTGAGCTTTGTGCACACCTGTTAGCATTGCTTGCAGATGATAGGACTGACGATGCGTAGTGTTACGTGAAATCGATTTCTTATTAAAAATTTGTGATTGATTCCTTGCTTCTTTCACTTGTGGAGTGAAGTTACTTGGACAACTAGTAGGTGTCAGATTCATAATTCAAAAGAGCACACACAGTCAAGTTTTTCCTGTTAAGGGCAACAAGGTCGACTTTTCATCAATAAAACTGTTTGTCAAAATGTGTTTTGTACAGGCGAAAAAAGTTGATTCTTGCAACTTTTCGATCAGTTTGCAATGTCCGTCTATTTGTTTAATACAGACTCACTGGCGCCAAAAGTGATTGCGACGCAAAAAAAGTTTTCGTGCGATTACGTTGTGACGGAACAGTTACGGCAAGGAGGCTCAACATCTTACTTATATCCATAATGACGTCAATAATGATTCCAGGCTAGTCGACGGTGACGTATTAAAGCCTAATTTAAACAAAACACCCTGGTTCGTTCGGCCATAGCAGGCAAGAAAAAGACAAAGTAGGGAATTGGAAAGGATCGTCGGCGCAGGCGGTAACTGTAGCAAGGGCAGGCAGACAGGAAAACCACACCGTTCAACGATCTGTGTACATGAACCCACTTCACCCAGCACCTCATTGCCGAGCGTGTGGTAACTGCAAGATGTGTATGGTCGGCCGACAGTAATCTGATTGGACGTGTTTGCTGCAACAACACGTGATCCAGACGGTGACGTTGAACACGGGGTTAGGTGAACACAAAACCAGCCTGGTGAACAGACTGTGGTGTGTTAGCCTAGTCTGGTCTGGCTACTTTGGTCAGAACCTCTTCCTAATCCATCACTATTAGACTGCAAGTTCATAAACTGGCTATCATGTCGGAATATCAGCGCAGTGTCACTTCCATGCGATCCGCAAACCGAACTCTGGTGTTCAATATCAAGCCTTTTCACTGCATTGTTGCAAGAGCTGTCGATCTTAGAGTGCAGAGAAAAACACGCGGGCGATTGTAGAGAAACGAATTAACCTTTTCCACTGTATGATGGACAGCAGCGGCTTAGCATGGACTGTTGGTCATATATTACTGGAAAGTGAACATGTTGCGCAGGGTTAGAGCTCGACCGATACATTGTAATGGGGACATAACGATGTATATCATATCGGCAAATTTCTGCCAATTGTTCATGAAAGCCGCCATGCTATTGTTTTGCTAAGATGTTGCTCCACCTTTGATTCATTAACGCTAAACTCTCAGAGCTACAACTTTGATTTGTTAAATTTTTATAATCAAATCATTATTTTGCTAGAATGCAAACATTTCGCATTTCTTCAGTTGTGAGCTTATTCCCATTTTCTTGTAAGTTGGATCAATACGCATTGCAATGTTTTTAGCTGTAGATCGAGTAATGCGAAAATATCGGTATCGGACCAAAGAAGTCTTGTCTACACACTCACAGGGTGTAGCAACAGATCATAAACTTGATCCTGAGCACCTGACTATTTTCATGTCACAATGCCATTTGTGACATCACTGCCAAAACAGCGATTCAGACAAGTATTCTCTAATCCTTAGAACAGGCAGATATGACCAATGCCAACTAGTTTACGATCTATCGCAGGGCTGTTCCGACTTGTGTCGCCAACTAACGTAGTTATTTATCAACACTGACGTGGCAAGAACGGTCGANNTGAAGTGATGGATGAACGCNGTGACCTGCGCACAGCAAACAGATCATGCGACAAGAGACTTTATCAGCCTCGTGCAGCAGCCTGTCGGGTAACACGTAACTGCGAANCAAGCCACAGATCACGAAGATGCCGACCAACTGCCAGACCCGTAACAAGGGGGGGACGCTGGGGGGTAAGTCCTTCCCTGGAAAATTGTTTTCCCCCCTTGAAAAATGTGTTAAACATAAACTAACTATTGGACGTAGTTTAAAAATTTGGGGACCTCTCAAAAAACTCTTCACCCCCCCTGGTGTCCTAAGCTGGTTACGGGCCTGACAACTGCACAGGGTAACAAAAGCTGTCACGCGATTGAACACTAGCATCATGCATACCTGGATGGGGTGAGGTTGGTGATGTCATTGCCCATTGTCTTGATAACCCTTCTGCCCCACACCCACAGCCCGCAACAAATTCCAACTCCGCCATAGAACAAGATCAACAACGGCGTGTAGGCGTTCTGGTGGACACTTCCCTCTTTGTATATGATCCATATCGCAATCAGCGGTCCTATAGCATTGCTGCAGGATGATATGACAAAAACTTAAGTCATTGTGCAACATCTGATCATATATCTAATGACGCCCGACGAGAACAGCAGGTAATGAACAAGCAAACGTTAACAAGGTTAACAATGCGAAACAAATGCTGCTGGCAAACTTTATTATCAGACCACTGTGCTAACGCGAGATGTTGCTACGCTCACCTGACGTCATTGCCACCGTGGGCGAAGGCTCCAAAACATGCTGTTAGAATTTGCAAGAAGCTAAAAATTTTACGAATTTCCATTCTTCCTTCTTTGGCCTGCAACACAAACACANCAAAACACATTTACTTGGTGATGATGGAAAAGATGAATTGTACAGAACATGTAGTACATTCGGCGAACGGCATACAGCTGCCACGAATTCTAGTAAGTTCACGCAGGAGTCAATCATTCAATCAATCTCAACCAACCAGCACATCATCAATCTTATCAGCTGATACGCGCCCCCTCTCTGTGGAAACCTTCGTGCAACGGGCCTCATCCTCGAATAGCAGCTAGATGAAACGTCACTAATGCGAAGCTTTGAACCAAATGATGCGGTTNATCCCCCCCAAATGATGTGGTTCNTCCCCCCCGACGGGGCGGGGCGATGAATCATGTCCTTGTCATATCAGCTTTACCAAGGTTGCGTTAATACCTTGGCACAAATTGACACTTCACGCGGGAAGTGGTTGTAATATTTAAACAGACGCCCCCGAACGTAATGTCGTTTACACTTCGAGGGGGTTCACAACTCTTTCCAAATCGCATGTTGTTGAAACAGACAAACTACAGCGAAGGACGAACACAAAACATCCGATTTGATTGTTTATGACTGTAGCAAAGCATTGCTCCTTCCTTCTGTGAATATAATCAAACACATCACTGTCAAATAGAATCAAATAAAAAAACTAGCAACACTTCCATTATAATAATTTATAGTAATACCTCCATCAACTCATCTTTAGTTACAACTCTGTCTTCAGTATCTCCATCACCGCCATTCTCAATCTAAACACAAAATCATTTTGTGTCCGTGCCATGCTGGCCATCAGGTGATTTACACCGGTCATGGCAAGGAAAAGTTCGCCAAGACCCAAAAGCATGCTTTTGTACTTTTATCGCCACCACGTCCTGTTGCGATGTTGACAACCTCATGAAACCTTCTTCAATGGCGCTGCTGTAGATTTTTGAATAAGCGGGGAGGAGCAGTTCGGTCTTCGCGTCCATTACCTGAAGTAAAATAGAAACTTACCCCAAGGAAGGCAGTAGGGATGCGGCAATATTGAACAACGCTTCAGAGCGACTGCCCGAACCCCCGCTAAAGCCGTCATCTAAACTTTTGTTCCGTAAGAAACAGCTGCTTTATAAAGATCCACTTGTGCATACAAGCATTAACACACTTGTATGACTACCCACAAGCACACACACACACATCTATACTGTGACGCACTAAAATTGTGAACACAACAAGAATGCAATTACGTAATCACGAACGCGGGCAATTAAGAGAAGCGGCAGCACCGGTTATATACTTACCACAGATACAAAACTGCAAAAGCTGCCTTCCATATCAAAGTATACAACCAGAGGTTTTATGTTCACTTCTAGTTTTGTTCAGTCATAGACCGAAATGTTTTGGAAATGACCGAAAAAATTGAGTCATTTCGGTCAGAATGTTTGAAAATATAGGCTAATGAACATTGTCACAGCGAGTTTTAACACAATTGTGAGACAAATGACCGAAATGTTTCAGCAAAAAAACAGGTGCACTTGGAGTAAATTATTATATTCGTGGACTTGTTAAAAATGAAGACCAACACCCATGAGACGGGTAAAACGGGAAAAACTTGACGAGGGGTCAAAAAAGCCATTACGCTGCAGAAAGCGCGCGTCTGCTTTCGTTCGAGGTAGTTTATATCTGGCTATTGGTTGTGGCATTCGTACGAACAAGAATAGGATCTAAGACATAGGTTTTTATTGGTTTTTGCACAGGAGTAGCGGGCATCCCTCGTCGCACTCACCAAACCTTCTTCATCGCTGTCATCGAAGGCCTCCTCCAAATGGACTGGTCCGGTCACGTGATCTTCGCCAAGTTCGTTTTCGTTGTTAGCCTGAAATTACACTTTGCGTTTCTGAAAAAACCAAAACCCACCAAAAATCGCTGAAACAACTGAGCTTTGACTTTGTGAAAAACTTCCAAACTTCACTCAAACCATGCACAAGATTATTAAACTTGTTGTTTAAGAACAGATAAGACTGGATCAAACGTCTTCTCTGCATCTACACACAAAATATCCCGACGTTTTCCCTCAACGCTCAGATGTATGCGTTCGGGTCTACGCTCAGTGGATGAAGTGGCAACAAACACCGGACCACTTCAACTCACACAAACAGCGAACTCCATCACATGAAAACCCTTCGGGAATGGTTGATATTCGTTTGTTCATTCCACGGAGGCAGTTTTTTCCAGCATTTCATCAAAGTACATAAAGTTACGGCCCAAACGTTACACATCTGTGCTAAGCACTTGTGGACGTCTAACGAGTGCAGCACGTGATTCATGGACCACTCCCTCGTGACAGCGATCGGTGACTACCTCGACCTCACAACACACACGGCTATCTCGTGCACACAGCACATGTGTCGCTGCAACACGGCACAGGTTGCAATGTCTGACACAGGAAGTTTCTTGAACTTTAAATCGACAAACATTACAAGCAGCACAAATTTGAGAGTGACGACCTATACCAACACATGCCAACAACGCCATCCAAATGACCACATAACCGAACCGATCTTGGTCTGTGGAGAGACACGATTGATATCCTGCCAACCACTGGTCGCGGAAGTTTGGAACACGCAACTCAAGTCATTTGTATGTTTCACGTGAACCCACACTGAGAAACGACGGAAGTGAAGTCCTCACCGTTGGCGCAAAGACATTGTCATGCACGTCGCACGATAAAGATGAGGATTTCTTCCGTTGGATTGTGACTAGCTTCCTTTGACGGTTAATGAAGACCTCGTAAATATCAGCGTCTGATTTTTCTGTCAAGGTCAACATCGTCGGCTCTGAAAAGTTCCGCCGGATTTCCTCTTTGATATCTTTGACATGTTGCTGAGGAACGTTGGTCTGCAAACAACGTATGTTCACATAATGTCGTAAACCAAGTACTGCGCGACATTGTAACCGAAGAAACAGTTTTTAAATTATCGTCTGCACATGTGCCAGAAGTCAACGGCAATGTTAAGCTGCACCGCACTATAATCACTATAATCCTGTGGAGAACTTTATAGCGTTGGCGTGGTTTAAATATGCACTAGCGCATTTAACTTATTGTTTCATCACAAAGAAGTTGAAGTTCAGAACAATGATGCAACAATGCACTTTTAAAACATTCTTTTCCAGTTGCAGAAGAGGTGGCAAACGAGATGAGGAGTGTCTCTCCCGACCAGCTCCCACCGACACACACCTTCTAGCTGCCTGCTGCTTCCTCATCAGTCGAGCTTCCTACGTAACAAACGAATCAAACCCTTCGTTTAATATTATTTAATAAATGTAACGCTTTTTTAATATTGAAATAAAACACTTGGGGGCGACTTCCTAAAAAATAACACTTTCATGAAAAAAGACTTTCGCCAATCTACCATTCAATGCATAATGATTGTTTACATCAACGGCGGCCTGATCATTATGTCAGTTTAGCTTCATTAGTGCGAATCAAAAGAAAGCTGAAGAGTAATTAACTCTTCACGCCAAACTACTTTCACAAAAGTGTACTAACATTCTTTCCCGTGAACCTTACATTAACGAAGAGAACCTCGGTAAACAAAACCTATGTACTCAAATATAGGCCGACTAACTGACCAGCGCCGGTTTAAACGGATAACAACCAGGCCCGTAACCAGCTTGGGACACCAGGAGGGGCGAAGAGTTTTCTGAGAGGGGCCCACATTTTTTAAACTGTGTTCAATAGTTTCAAATTGTGTCAAACACATTTTTACAGTGGGGGCGAAAAATTTTCCAGGGGGGAGGAAGCCCCCCTAGTTACGGGCCTGCAAACAACAAACTACTCTCTTTAACATGCTGCAAATCCTTTAAATTAATTATAAACAACGCATGTACTTTCCACGATGGGTGTAAGCAAGGAATCGATCAGCAAATTTTTAATAGGAAATCGATTTCACGTAAAATTACTCATCCTCAGTCCTGAAAATTGCAAGCAAAGCTTA
>JGI24159J19872_10006238_pt1 | contig 15503 bp, 12 predicted proteins | sample Ectturendosymbi4_FD_19872 | JGI IMG/M metagenome (IMG submission 19872) | reverse complement strand
GTGCAAGTTGAAATCTCCAGTAATAAGTATATCCCGAGAGTTTAGTATTTGTGCATCTAGAAAGTTTGACCACTCATCAAAAAAGTCAGATGTCTTCAGACTATTCGCACGTGACGAAGGAGGGCGGATACACAATGGATCCTCCGATTTTTTCCTCTTACCAAAACATTACGAGTTTCTACATCTGGCATGTTGGGAGTTTTGAAAATGTTTTGTCAACCCGCTTTTTAAAATTTATATAGCATGCGTCCGTCATTTTAAGTTGGTACGCGTTTGACCAACGTATGCAGCATACACATTTTATACAAAGGGGGTAAGACCTTCATATTCTGAAACCCTTGCAGCAGAAATGATGTCTCAAATTCTTCATCGGTTTAAAACAAATTGATTTCACGTTAGGCCGACGCATTGCAAGGAAACACCCCAACTGCCGTAGCGGATATTGGGTTATAGTCAGAATACTTTTCGTGTTTGGGACACGCAATGGTTAATATGCGTTGTCAAAGTCGTCAGTCAATCTGTTGACCTCGTGCGTATAAAGTACATCTATTGCATTTGAAGGAAAGTCCAGCGGTGAAAGATGCGTGCGCGAACGGGATTTGCAGCGACGTAGCAGTGTTCGCAGTTTCGCCTCTGGCATTCCTTTCGCTTCCTAGTCTTATCTCATTTCCCGTTTGTTTTGGGTTAAGCGAAATGACCTATTGACGCCGATGACGTCAGTTCAGGGGCGACTCCAGGTCAACAGCGTCACTCGGGCTCATCACGCGATTTATACTGACTGAATGCAACCGTTCGAGGCTTGCGTCACTGAAATTTCCATTTGCTCTCATTCTGGCTGGCACTAAATTTGCTTTGTGAATTATGACTTAATCCACGTAACAATGCATGAGAAGTTCTCATGAGAACTCGTCGATGGTTGCGTAACGTACGTCACGGAGCAGTGATAACGGCAGTTGGTCCTCTACATACTAGGCTTATTCTTAGCCCGAGTTACTAGACGAAGGACATTGTTCGTTTGAAATTATTCTCGAATATTCACTGGATTGATTTTAAAATCAAATGCTATATGCAAACCCATTGCTTCAAAAAAACATTCGATCTGATATGAATTATATTTTAAAAAATACTACATTGCAGGGGGAAGCTCGGGCTCTAACGGAGGAGCCTGAGTAAAGCGCGAGCGAACGCTTACTTCGAACGATATTTTTTAATTCAAGGTCACCTGCAACATGAATGCAATGAAAATATATGAACAGTGACAAGGCCCAATGAAAAGAGCCCGAGTTAACAGCCTTAATCAGTGAAGTGGGTGGTGGCCCAGATATACAAAGCAGGCAAGCCCAATTTCTACAATGCAAATCGTAATCTGCCGGAGTCGCCACTGGCCACTGTGTCAGTTATTGACCAATAGAAGTTTCATAACCTTTACGTGTGTTCCATACCTGTTGCAATTGAACATTGGTCGTGTGATATGTTTGAGCTACTATCACAAATCTAGTCATCATGGCAAGGTGTGTAAATTAGAACTCATTGGCACTGAATTACACATAGGCCTATAGTGCCAATGGAAAGATGCCATACATTCAAAGCAGTGTTGCCATGCAGTCAAAGAAGTATTTTATAGTATATTAATACCATGAGAATGGGTGGTTAACATGCCTTATCTTGTAGCCCTGAGAGCATTCTGCACGTCAGATGCCTACCAGTTAGCTACCTATAGGCTATAGTAGTTCAGAATTCGCATGCCAGTGCATTGACTGAAGCACATCACCGGCAGGAAGAACTGGAATATTCTTATTTGTGTATCTAGGACCACAGGCAGCGTTAAAACCCAGGTAAAAGCTGTAAACAACTACTATGCTCCAAGACAGTATCTTTCGAAGTCTTCTTGATTTGAAAAATTCCATCATTGGATGGAAAACGTCAACGCGGCACTGGCGCGGTGTGCAACAATTTTTAAGTCACGCGGCGCGGACACCACGCGGTAAATTTTCCAAAACCGCATCGCGCGGAACGCGGTTGACATCTCTACAACATACCCACACTGACGACAACACGCTGTTATTACTCAACTTGCGTTGGTATAATGCGTAAGTAGGATTGTGGTTTAAAGTTGGCAGCCTTGATTCTAGGGAGCGCCTTTGAAATAAAACGCTAACGCTGTGAAGGGAGGCAACTACATGGGTAGTGGTACTAGTGGGAAAGGTCGGAGCAAGTCGACAAAGCTGAATGGGGTATTCAATGAACAACGCAAAAGGTGAAGGAATTGTTTTACACGAGGGAGGTCCACGCCTTGGTTATTAATTTGTGCGTAAGTTTGCTAAGTTATTTATCTTCACAGGTATCAAGAAAGTGAAGCGCTTTATGGACAGGTGTTTTATTTATGCCACGCAACACTGAATAGTGCTGCGATAAGGCCATTTGGTTGTTGTCATCCTCACTATCTGGTTTGCACCAATTTCTTCTTTGCGATGACCCTCTCTTGAAAAATGTTTTTACTGTTTGGCCAACGTACTGTTCATGGCATATCACACAAGTTGCTACACATACATACCATCCATGGTTTGCGCATGTCAGGTATTGGTTCAGTGGGAAAGTTTTAGTTTTCGTCATTATTTGTGAAGCAGTTGGGACCATGGATTTGATGTTTTCCATGGCCACCACGAAGTGTGCAGTGCTTGCAAGGGCCGAACGCACCTTCGGCTTGTTTTTATTTGTCTTGCTTAGCAAGGTGCTTTTGAGTTGCTAGATTTGTCCAATTGCGGTCTTTTGTACGTAGTCGTTTATTTCCATACTCTCATTCCCTCTGGGTAGGGTCGCGGGGGCAGCACAGCCTAGGACTCGAAATACCTCACGGTCAACAGCAATCTTAGTTCTGCTGGCTCCACACCAAGACGGGACCAAGCAAGGTCGGAGATATAAATACTCCACCGATGGGCCGCTTTCCCTGGAGTGTTGCCAGCAGGGCTTCCCTTTCTTTCCTGGGGTATTCTGGACACACGGCCGAAACAAAGCAGCTCGGATCTCTCGATTCGGACGAGGATTGGCTCGACATTCAGATTTTTACGAATTTCACAGCTGCGCGCTTTGTCGTATAGTGTCACGCCGTGAATTCTTCGCAAAAATCCTATCTAGTATTCTTTCAGTCATTACCAGTCATGGTTCATGACCATAGGTGAGGATTGAAACAAAAACTGATTGAAAAACTGAATGCTTTGCGGTGTTTGAAAGCTCCAGTTTTGCCACCACAGAGTGATAAAGCTCACGCAGAACTGCGTTGCTTTGCCAATCCGTGTATCAATCTCCTCGTTCGGCCTTCCGTCACACGTGAATATCACCCCAAGTTATTTGAACTACTCGACCTGCGCTGCAGTGTATTGCCGCTCACTTGCACCATACACTGCCTTGGGTTTATGGAAAGATATCATACCTCGGTACTTTTACTGCTGATCTTCATTCTGGCTTGGTCGCACGCAGCTGTAGGTAATCATTGCCTTTGTATTTAAGCTCTTTTCTTTCTCAGATAGAAAATAATCAAATGGCTAAAATCTTTTTAGAATATCATGTTTGAAATTATTTTTGCCCGACCGAAAGCAAAATATTTGGGGGATTGCAGACCTTTTACCTACCCGCCTCCTAGGCCTATGTGCCCACCAGTGGTGGCCTTAGGGTGAAGCGACCGCCTCGGCCCCATTGTCAGTTTATGCGTGTATTTTTTCTACATTAATTGAACGGAAAGTAACAGGAAATGACAGTACATGGGGTGCGATAGCGCCCTTAACTCGCCTTTGTATGCCACAACTTATATGTCGAGTTTTAAAAAATTGGGTATTATTGCGGAAAACACACCCACTAAGCGACTTCTACCGTATTTTGGCGACTTCTATTCAATCTTTTCACCACAAGCTATGAATAGTTTAATGTATCATTACCAGTTTCGTATTACAGTACAAGTTGTCTAATTCGTCAGTTCGTTACTTTTTCGGCGGTCCCGACAGAATCCCTATCTTTTGTGTACATTTCCGTTCGTCTGATTCGTCAAGTTGCTCAATTCGTCACCTCTTTCTATCCCTGAGAAGCGTTTTGTTCGGGTAATACGTCATTTGCAGTTTTGCTTTTAATGTCTAAGCAGCTAGTACGTGTGGGAATTTAAACCAATTAAGGGTCTTTATCTGAGAACTGTTGCACCTCGCAATTTGTTCATCGAATTTATTCACGAGGTGCGAAGCGCGACCCAACTCCCCATTGAAAGACCTCGGAATGTCTTTGAAGTTTGTTAAAGATTAAAAGTTGTTAGATTACATGGAGGGGTCTAGATAGAGTAGAGGAATTAATTGTTGTATTCAACCAAACGTCATAAACTAAGTTACTATGATGAAGTATACGGAGCTTCTATGATAGAGTTTTCACCTGTTTGCATAATTCGTCACTCTTTTCTAATCCCCTTGAGGCGACGAATTAGGCAAATTCTACTGTATAAGCTTTCAGTGTTTTATGTAAGTTTGCTTCATGCATGCTCCTTCGCATTTTCAGTTTCAGCAGCCATGCCATAGTTTTAGAGGAATTCAACCTCACCTCAGGCCCCAAACCTAAGACCAACAAAGGTGCCCACGTTTCTCAATCACTAATGTAAACTCAGAAACCGGATGTCGATCTTGTAAAATGTATCTAGCAAAACCCTGGCATATTATATATTCGGTGCTAAAAGCGGCAAACAGGTTATCGACATGCTCAGACAACGGGTTGATTTTATTTAAACTTGATCTGGAATCCCCAGTTCATTCAAATATCTGCATTTACCTGACTTCCTTGCTGATATATCTAAGATAATGAACATCATCTAGCACTCCACACCTTGAGGCAGTGGCAAAGCCAGCGTTTGCCGAACTACCAAGCCAGGTTCCTGTTCCTCCGGGATAAGCAATTGTGGGACAAGACTTCAACACTATGCTGTATGTGGCATGGGTGTAGCAGCACGATATTTTGCCCAAAAAGCTTTTATGCAACGAACTTTCTCCCTACTAATTGTCTGTTGGTACATTATATTTTCCTCTACCATGTCGCCACTGACTTGATAACAGAAAATTTGGTACTTAAAGTTTGCTTCTTAATTACCCATAACCCAACTGAAAAAAGTATGCTACGTTGAGCAAGAAAATATTGTCAGAAGCCAGCTGGTTCAGTATTCCTGAGAATCTGCCTCACGGTTCTGAGTTTTTTCATTCACATTCCAGTTGTTGCTGTCAGCAAGGAACCTCACACCTAGTTGAGTTAGGCCTAAAGCTGCTTCCTTCTCTGAAGACATATAGTGTGTGTGGCATTGAAGTATTATGATTATGCCATAAGTCTCACAACATTGCCTGTTCGACTCCACATAAATGCAACAAACTGTATGGCTAAATGTGTTCATCCAAGTACTGCAGTTAAGATTCAAAACAAAAGCCTTTCTGTACTTGTCTGGCAGAGACTCTACCAGTATGAAGCAGGTGCCCTGCAGTATACTCAATTCCCTAACGTGCAAATGACGAAGCACACACATAAAATGCCGTATTTTGCCAAAAAATTTGAGTTACTAACTGAAACACAAAGTTACTAGAAACAGTTTATTTTATATATATTTAATGTGTTTTCTATGACATGATAAGCCTTTATTTATACACTCAATGGCATGGAAGTATAATTTCATTGATATTGTTAAAAAATGTTGAAGCTTCTTTGCCCAAATTTTTGACAACCAACTCCTACACCACTGGTATGTGGTGAACAACATGCTATCAATCAGATGCATATCCGTCACGAGCAAACAGCGTTTCTGCAACTCACTTAATATCGGTTTTATTCGTTTTTTCCTGCTCGTCGGAGTTGTTACTTCCCATGAACATATTGCTGAAAGGATTGAATGCCTCTGTTTCTACTATGGTGACATCATGATTGGGCAAGTTGATCGTTGTTGTGTGGTCACTCTCCTCAATTATGTCAGCACTAGCACAGTTGTTTTCCTGAATGAAGACATGAAAAAGAATTAAGTCCATGAAAAAACAAACAGTTATGTAACTAGATTCAAAAGAAGTACTTTCAAAAGAAATTGTTGAAACAGCCACAATACTTTCACGATCCTTTAATTTGTTTTACCTCTGTCACCTCAACCAATAGAACATTTTTTGGAATAAAACTTTGTATTGCAGCCCTGATTTTTACAATGACATCATAAATTGAGCAGAACATTGTAAATATAAAACCTTCCCACGCTAATGTCAAGCTTGAAAATATAATAGGACATTTGAAGCCTAACTGCCATAAGCAGCTACACCAAAAATTCAGGCCGATAGCAGTGTTACAATAAGCGATTCAAGGTGTTGTGCAGTTATGGCTTCATTTACTAATGACAACATTTTAATTAACTTTGGTTGTTTTACCAAGCATTCATACTTGAACAATGAAAATTTTTAGATGTTATTACTATGGCATTGAACAAAATTAATCAACGTTGAAAATTGCACTTCTGCAGCACACCAATTGTAAATTTTATTTAGTCTCTAGATTTACACACAATTGGCAATATTCTTCTGAAATCTGCTACTAATTTTGAACAAGAAAGCTATTCAAATAATGTACATCCATGGTTTCAACCAAGCCAAAAACAAATCATAATTTTATAACATGTATGAAACATCAAGTTAAGTCTAGTGCATATCTAGAACAGCACATTAAATAGAGCTTGCAATTCTTAGATCTTAACAGAGGAAAAACCAACACTATAATAATAATGAATTGTTTCCTATATCATTTTTTCAACACTCACAATCAGGTATTAAGGGAAAATTTAAAAATATTGCATACACTGGTAAGTAGTAACCTATGTATGTTGTACTGTAATCTCTGGCGGTTGCTGAAAAGATGTGTGGCACACATGAAAAATTCAACATAGTGGATTGTTTATTATTTAGTGAAGCTGGCACAGAATCCCTGACCAACAGCTTGATTCCTCAAAACAGTTCAAAATCCAACATCAGAAAATCCAGTCACACAAGTCACTGACAAAATTTAAGCAGTTTGGCGCTTCAACCTATTGCTGCAGGAGTGATTACCTTTTAGTTGGTCATTTCATTTGCTAGTTTGCACAGAATTCATGATGAGGAAAATATTTTTCTCAAAGTCTCAGAATTTTTGGTATCTCAATAGTTAAGGTCTCCACCATATTACGTGTATGGTGTGATCATTTTTTCTCCCGTATTACGTGTATGGTGTGATCATTTTTTCTCAAGCATGATAATTACTCAAAACACCTTTCTTAGGGGATGACACCATAACAATACTTATGTGCATATGCTTGTCATGATATCCAGAGTGGTATAGGCAACCCAGTGAGGCACTGAAAAAAATGACATTTTGTTAAGACCATACCTTAACAAAACCAGAAGTTTTACTGTGATCGAATGCAATAGTTTTGGATAGGCATGAAGTTCAGACCAAGTGCACTTTGATTCTCCTCAAAATTTTGTTGCAAGCTCGTAGTGTGTTATACAGCAGTGGAAAAGCTTTGACAAAACCAAAGAATATTTGAAAATCAGCACAGGTCACCAAAGATAACTCTAAATATTTTACAGCTTTAAACAAAAGGGCCTTGCCCTGTGTGTTCATGAGCCGTTAGAATGGACACTGGTTGACTACCAGTAGTCTCCAGAGCAATCAGAGAATGAGTGGCTGTGCATAGACATTGCAGGATGTAAGATCATAAACATCTACAAACCTCGATGCTCATGACTCACACCTACAGCCATTCCGACATTCCTACACTCCAGCCTGTATGTAGGCAACTTCAACTGCCAACATGTCAACTGGGGCAACAGCAAAACATCTCCTGATGGTGAGAGCCTGGATTCCTGGGCAATAGCCAATGACCTCGGGTTACTGTATGACCCCAAAAAAAACAGCCAGAGTTTCTCCTCTCACCAACAGAATGTCAGTACCAACCTGGACCTGGCCTTGGCGATTGTTCGCCAGGATAACCAACTGCCAGACAGACATGTTCTAGGAAAGGTCCTGTGGTCACAACTCATTCGCACCCTCTCTCATAATGCCACCGAGTTCCTGCCAGCAACGATCCAGTGAAGCGTTGCAAGGCTGACTGGAAGTGCTTTTGCCTTTTCACAGGTGATTCGTTAAGAGATTGCCACCTCTGGACACAACAAACGTCGAGAAAGCATACCAGGAATTTTGCAAGAGCTTGCTATCTGCAGCTAAACAATGCATCTCATGTGGCCGTTGTAAGAATTATGTGCCATGTTGAGACAAAGAGTATGAGACCCTTCATCACTCCTTCCTCCGAGTCCCAGCAGGGACTGACACTGATAGTGACGCTTCGTCCCTACTTTCTTGGCTCAAAAAGAAGAAGTAGGAGTGATGGGAAGAAGCTGTAAATTCCATCAACATCTCGCACTCCAGCCGCAAGGCATGGAGCACTACCAATAAACTTAATGGCAGGTCTGGATGCATCTCTTGCCTGTGCCCCTTCTCATCAAACTCCATTGCCTCACAACTTGTGAAGAACAGGGCACACGAGAGCGAAGCCGCGAGTCCACCAAGCTTATCAACAAGGAGCTGTCTGACCTACGGAACACCTGAGGGAAACAGTATCTCTGGCCCCTTCACGCCAGAGGAGCTTGCTGTCACCCTCGGGCACCTGAAACCAGGAAAGTCTCCAGGTATGGATTCTATCTTCCTATAGTTTTACTCCACACCAGGTCAGTTATCAAATCTTGGTTATGTGATTTCCTCACTTCCTGCATGTGCCAGCTCAAAATTCCAATGATCTGGAGAAGAGCACTAATAGTTGCAATCCCTAAGCTGGAAGTCATTGGGGATCCAAAGAGCTATTGACCTTATCTCTTCTATATGTCCCCTTCAAGATTCTTGAGAGACTCATCTACGCTCATGTCGAACCAATCGTTGACCCACTGCTCTTGCAGGAGCAGGCGGGCTTTCAACACAGGAGTTCGACCATAGATCAGGTCACCCTGATGACACAGGATGTCGACGATAGCTTTTTGGCAAAGAAGGTCAAAGCTGTGTTTGTCGATCTCACAGCAGCCTATGACACTGTATGGCATCACGGCCTAACTGGCAAGCTGTTACAATTGCTACCTGACAGACACATGGTCCGCATGACCATGGAGATGGTTGGTAATCGCAGCTTCACCCTTACCACCAGCAATGGCAAACAGAGCAGGTTATGATGCCTCAATAACGGCGTCGCACAGGGATCCATCCTGACACCCACTTAACACTTTGAGAGCCGGGGTACGATATATTCGTACTTTGAAACCGGCCTAAAACCAGCAGTTGTCAGTTGCCTTACCAACGCCCTAGCTCCTCTGCCGATTGCGCTAGAGAGCTGTTCAAGGGCTCAAACAAATCGGCGGCCAGTCTTCTAGTCTGCACTTGAAAAAAATTTGTTGGTTGGGGGTTGCGGACTTTTTGTGAGTAATGTCATAAGTGAAGTAGTTTTTAGGCCATTTTGGCTCATGTTGCCTGGCTTAGGGCCCAGCCGCTAGGCCAAAGTAATTCACTGAAGTTTTCATTGGAAACTAAGCTCGAGTCCGAGTCTTTTAAGCCTTTGATCAACTTTCTAGCGTTTCTGGTTCAAAAGTTAAAAGTTATGATCTTAAATAAACAAATTAATTAATTATCTAATTAGTCAAAAATTTTTACCAACTTAGATCATAACTTTTGAACCCGAAACCTTAGCAGGTCATCCAAAGTATCAAAAGACTCGGATTGTAGCCTAGTTTCCAATACAAACTTCAGCGAAATACTACCATCTAACGGTTGGCGCCCAGGGCGAGGTGAAGTTGGCCAAAAAGTTCTCCACTTATGACACACTCACAAAAAAAAAACGCACCCAACCAAAAATTTTTTTTTAGAGTGCGAACTACAAGACTTTCCGCGTCTTTTGACACTTCGACCAGGTCCGTAACCCGAACAGGAGCGGAGATATTCCTGCGCAAAGCCACGTGCGATCCAGCTGTTTTTTTGCGAACTGCTTGAATTAATCTGGACATCAAAGTGTTCATCATGCATGCTGATGGAGACTGGCAGGTAGTGGAAAGGATGCTGAAGAAGGACATGTCAACCTTAGATGAATACCTCCAGACCTGGGCAGATCACCGATGGAAGGCAGAGTGGTTGGACAACACTATGAGACTCAGTACTTTCATCCCTGACTCCAACACCCACCCTCCCAAGAACAGTGCGGGTCTGGCTTGGCACCGGTGTTGGACGTTTCTGCTCCTGCTTGCACTGGCAACACCTCCACTGCGGCACAAATGGGCAACACCTCCACTGCAGCCTGTGAGTGTGGCGCAAAAGAACAGACCATCGACCATGCTGTCCTCCAATGTACAATCCATCGAACTCCTCATGGACTGCACGGCCTGACAGTTCTGGACAGTAAGACAATTGAATGGCTGAACAGCACCTGCCCCAAAATCTAGTGCAGACCAGCAGTGGACTGTGGACAGTAACAACTCTCTCAACGAAGAAGCCTGTTCACATGCAAATTTTTATAAGTAATCTGACAATGTTGGACAAACCATGGCTCATGGAGATAAACATGTTGTCCCTCCAAGTGTTTCCTGAAAATCACCAGCACATCAAATGGCAAGAATGCTATGGAAAAAGTTCATGAGGTGCAAAAAGTTTAGATGCTTAGGAATGAAAAACAACAATGACTGGGAAAACTCTTTCATGATAGGAAAAACTGACCAAAGAAAAGTTCTTGGATGGTCTTTGGGATGACGTGCATGAGGTGTGGTTGGAAAATAAATGGCATTCTTTAATATTGCTGAAAAGGACAAAAAACTCTATTGGTCACTGCTTTTCATGCAATTTTAGTGGATACACATTAGAGAAGCATAATTCCATGTGGAACTTCAGAGCACAGTTAATGAAAGAAGTTTGCCGAGATGTTTAGGTGGAACCCCCATTTGTACTAATCTTAAACAAGGTTAAGTTTAGAGTTAACATATCTGAAATTCATGGTTGGATTTTCTGCAACAAGTGTATGAAACAGCTGCAGCTGTGAGAAGACATAATTGGTTACAAAGATCACCCATCGCTCACAGTCCTATTCCACTTTTCCTTATTGCAGATTTATCAACAGCACAAAAAAGATGGCAGTCAAGGAATAATTCAATCCTTTCGTATTTGCAAGTGGTGGGATGGTCCTACGTATAACATGTCGACAAAAAGACCAATGGAAGCGATGGCTAAAACATGTAAAAAACTATATGCCTTTTCCTGGACTAAGTAAGAAGCAATTCGAATACATGAGATCTTATGGTTGCAAGTTTTAGCCTGATTCTTGTTGTTGTAAATCTGAACGTTCTTGCTTTGGTTATGAATGGTATTACCCATCTTGATCTTAGATCACTTGTAAGTGACTATTAGTAAAACAAGCGCTGTGCTCCCTTACCGAAGTGCTTTCACCACATCCCATTTATAAGCAGTAATTATGTCTGACATTGGTGACTCAGACAACACACCTATTGTTTTTAATGTGCCTTTCATATGAAATGACATGCTATTTCTCCTAACACATTGGCTGCCAATCTACACATAATATCGTACTTGGAAATCAGGGAAAAGCCAGGGATATTTCGATTGACTTACCAGAGGGCCACCATTTTTAGCTTTACCTCGGGCCCTCCCAACCCTAAGACCACCACCCATATTATCATCGCATTGTCTTATTTGCTGCATGGCTTTCTGATAGTTGTTCCTCATTGGAACTTACCTTTATAACCTGTGTAAATAGCTGACCTCTTTATGCCTTAGTAATACTGTAGTATTCCTTATTTACCTGCATCATTGCAATGTATTGCTTTTTCATTCTTATTTTTTGTGTTTGTACCATCTCCTATGTGTAATTACTGACTTTTGCATTTTTTTGTTGATGACTGTCTGTGTTATCAAGCATTGTGTCTGATCTCTTTTGGTTGCATCTTTTCACTTGTATTTTTTCTGCCAGCAAAAACTTTAAGAAACTATCTTTCAGTGAACATATTTGTTTCTAAGCATCTGATGGGCCATTTTTCTAGTTGTGCAGTTCGTGGGTCGTCTTTATATTATCAGTGATTTCACCAACATCAGCTTTTTCAGTGTAGGACAGCCTTGGGTTTTAACAGATCATTTTTGGTAAATGAGGACCATTGGCCGGGTCAGGAAACCCTGCTCTTGCAGAGACATTCATTACTTTTATCTTTGCGGTCCACAGTCTGCCTACCACTGAATGCACCAATACTGATAAAGTCTATCTTTTTCTATGCACTTAAGGTCAGACTTAGACACTTACCAACTTGATGTTGTGAATCTCCCTTAAGCGGTTTGTTATTTTATCACGCTTTCCCTTTCGAATTCTTGCTCTTTCTTCTTTTAGTTTTTTGTCCATTTGACTGCGAGCATGCTTCTTACGAGCTTCTTTTCGTTTTCTGAAGCCAGAAAGGAAGTCTTTTCGCTTTTCTTCATCAAACTTCAGTGAAATTTTATTTCGCTTTCCAACCATTGCTTCGATACCTAGTGATCAACCTCCCGCTTCAGCAAATGCAGTACTGTAACATAGAGCCAAAGGATTGGTTTGGTACAAGACCACTGTAAAACAGAGGCAGTGTTGCCACTCGGTTGTGAAGAAAACCCCCAGATTTTACCTTGAAAAAAACAGAAAATAATAAAAAACCCCAGACAATAAAATGTTTTTAAAAAGTCAAAATCAAACTTGAAATGTACGCTACCACTACTTGCACATAAAAATTTAGGTAATATGCATTATTTGCATCAAACTTTCAACAAGTTCAGGTCTATTTTTAAACATAAAATGACTATTTACAAGCAGGCTAGCAGCAAATCAAATGGATGCAGTGACATAAAAGGTTAGATTTTTCTGAAAATCATTTATTAATGTTTTCTTTTACCTTCACATAAATGCACAAATTGAAATATGTACATGATACATTTAAGGTCTCAATTTTCTTTTCACACTAATCAATGAAATATTTTACTACTAATTTCACATTCAAAATTTTACATTCAATGCGCCTGTAAAACAATGAAGAGATTCTCAAACACATCACCTTCAAAACCAAAGAACATTCCAAAGTCATGCACAAGAAACCTTTGACATGCTAGCGATAGATTATTATAGTGCTGACCTATGCCTAGTCAGTGCTTAATGAATCTGTAAATTCAAAACAATTTGGTCAAGCTTTGCCCTACTTTAACTGTACTGGCTACTGACTAAAGCAAATTATCTATGCCTATGAAATTATTACATTCTTGAATGGAACATACAGTAAAACAACATATCATGTTTCAAAAATTTGACCAGAGTTGAAAAAACCCCAGATTTTCAATAAAAACCCCAGATAAAACAGAAAAACCCCAGATCTAGTGAAAAAAAACAGCAGCGGCAACTCTGAGCAGAGGTGGCCGGCAGAGATGAGCAGTGAGCACGGTCAGGACTGAAGCCAATTTTGGTCGGACAGGACTGGATCGGACTTCAATTTTTTTGAAAATTGGTGGATCGGACTGAGAAAATTTGTTGTTTTGATGTGATTATTCTTACCACATCAAACATGTTAGTTGTAGTGTGATTTTGCAGATTGGTTAAATGGTAATGTATATTTTGCCATCAATGGCAAAAGCTCTGCTGGGACAATTTTGCTGTGCATCCAACTTTGTCCAGACTCCACATACAGCGTTGAGTTCGTACTATTAGCAACAAGGTGAACGTAGTCAATGTGTTAGTGTCTATGCCTGCTGTGAATGTGTTCAATAGTTCTACTCTCACCCTTTGCTTTGGCCTATCTGGTAAAGATCACACCTACGATGGGAGAGCTTTTTATGTACTCTTGGAAAAGATTCAGGTTTAGGTTTAGGGTTTTATTTTAGGGTTTAGATTTAGGGTTCAGTTTTAGGGTGTTGTTTAGCTTTTGGGTTTAAGTTTTGAGTTTCAGTTATGGGTTTAGCTTTTCGGTTTAGGTTTTGGATCCAGGTCCAGTGTTTTAGGCCATGTGACAGAGACCAGCATGCACTAACCCAAGTGCATCGTCCTTGTCATTTGACCAATTCTACCAATTGGGTTCACCTAATGGCAAATAACTAAGGAGTCCTTTTGCCTCTGATGGCAAAATAAACACTGCCTTATTAAATTTTGGAAATGGCAAAGGATGTGTCTATTTTGCCTCATGAGGCAAAATAAAATAAATGGTTTTATATGGGCGGATCAGAACTGGAACGGACTGATGATTTTCAAAAATTTTGCGAAGCAGGACTGGATCGGATTCAACTTTTGCGGATCAGGATTGGACTCGGACTGAAAAATTTCACAGTCCGCTCATCTCCGGTGGCCGGAGGCACTTTTTCAGACTCCGACTCCGCTCCTGTTCCAAAATTTTGGAATCCGGGTCCGGCAATTTTTCAAATTTGAGAATCCGACTCCTGTTCAGACTCCGGCTACAATCATCAATCCAACCTTAATTTACCCACGTTTTTATTTAAGAAATGACCTCACAGACTCCTGCTACTGCCGAAATTGAAAAGTGACTCTGGATCCGGGTCCGATTTTTCACAAATTTTTGGCTCCGGGTCCGAAGGAAAAACGCAGAATCCTGCCGGAGTCCACTCCAGTCACCCGGATCTGCTGTAAAGTAGAGGTGAGCGGATATTTATTTTTCAACTCCTGATCCATATCCGATAAATTTTTTGAATACCCATATCCAATCCTTATCCAAAAATTTCTGAAATTTAGTATCCGATATCCATTTGAATGCGACACTGGTCAAATACAAAACAAACAGGCAGTGGTTATAGGTCCACCAGTGGACCTTCATTTTTGAAAACTTATTCATCCATTGCCTGTAACATGACACTACTCCATGACAAGTGTGCAGTAGGCTGGACTACGCTTGGTAGAAACGTAGTAAACGTAAACCTAACACTTAAAACCTTAACCACACATCTGACCACAAAAGTTTGGAAAAACTTTTGAAAAAAGTTAATAAAAACCGGTACCATGAAAAGTGGAACCACTAGCCTACTACCAAAACAAATGGTGCCCGATTATGGCAAGAGTCAGCACGAAAACCATTCACACAGTAAGACACGTCTACTTGACTACCATGATAGTGCTCATATCGGCTGCAATGCAGTTTCGCAGGTCACTGTTTCTGACCAGCGTTTCTGGAATGTCTTGTCGGAATTTCCCTCCGTCACTGAAGACATTCACTTCAACCAACCATGCAAACATCCGTTTGAGCATCACATTCCCACTAAGGGCAGACCATGTTTTGCTAGAGCACGCAAAGTTGCTCCGAAATACGCAAATCTTGCTCGTCAGAAAATCAACGAAATGCTAGCAAACGGTGTGCTTGAACGCGCATCAGGCCCGTATGCTTCACCGATGCACATTGTGCCAAAAGATGGCGAGAAAGATATCAGAATTGTGGGAG
>JGI24159J19872_10006237_pt1 | contig 15504 bp, 6 predicted proteins | sample Ectturendosymbi4_FD_19872 | JGI IMG/M metagenome (IMG submission 19872) | reverse complement strand
ACCACGTTGATAACGGACCCCTTCTTAATGTATATTGCAGTGTGGACGCTAAAAGTCCAAAGCATTTTGTCTAACACACTTTACCCCGTCCGGCCCTCGGTACGAGCTGAGTCTGTTATGAATGTGGTGTATTATGTACTGGTCTGTTATGAACGTGGTCTGTTATGAACGTAGTCTGTGATGAACGGGTCTGTTATGAATGGTCTGTTTTGAACGGGTCTGTTTTGAACGGACACCATGTCACCATGTGCAATATTGTGTATCACAAAAGAACAGTAGGTTTTTGTGTTTTATGGATGACTCAGTTTTACGTCTGTGCTGTATCTTGTTTTAAGCGAAATTCATAATTTGTTATTTGTAGTGAAATTTACAAACCTGCTGTGTATGTCTATCTTTAATATAGTAAGTAAGAGTAACAAAATCAATCAAAGCACATAAAAATACAACACATGGTAACCGAAAGAGAAAATATGTGCACAAACAAGCCAAAAAAATGGAGTCACAAAGAAATGTAGCATATAGCAAAAATAAAAATTAAAAAAAATGCAGTAGACGTCAAAACAACACAGATGATGATGGGCAAGCAATGGGTGAAGAGGTGAGGCATGTACAGATGAGCAGGCCAGGTGTGTATCTTTAATTGTTTAAAGGCAGTGTGTGGTTGCAGAACCATCCGTATTCCTAAAAACCTTTTTCAACCATGTCTTGTAATGTGACAGTAATGCATGACGAGAATGCAGTAGGCTTGGTAAAAGAAACATACTAAACGTAAAAGGCAAACCCTAAGCCATTTTTCCAGGGGAGCCACTAAGGGATTTATCCAAAATTTTTGTAGGGGCATAAAACAGGTGAAGTTTATTTATTCCCCTTGGAAACTAACAAAACAAACTTTTTTTGCTGAAATTAAAAAAATCCTGTCCCCTTTCCGATGCCCATGACCCTATAGTGGTTTTAACTTTTCACATTACGAATTGTTGTTTCCGACTTGCGATTGTATTCCGTACGTGAGGTATGGTTTGTATCAACTTGTCATTCGCGTCAAGGGATTTCGTGTGTGCGTGCTCCACTCCATTTACGCAGTGACCTCGATGCGCATTGCATTTCGAAGTTTTGTCCTTTTCGGCGTGGACACCATGTTTTAGAGACTCGAGTTTTGTATCACTAGTGCACGGACCACGTTGGCTGTTTCTGCTGTCGCACCATCGTAAAGCTATTTCTGCTGCTGCTAATCAGCAACCTTTTGTAAATAAAGATTTGTGCACCAGGAAATCTGTGAAACGAACTATCAAGTGGTGAAAGCCAAACACCTTGCTTCGGCTGGGCAACTTAAAACGTCAGGCAGTTTTAGTCGTGAGTTAGAATAATACTCATACAACGACTAGGCTGCCTCGTTGGTAGCGTTTGGGGAAACCAGCATCTCTGTATGCAACGACAAGATTCCTCGCAAGCAACTTCTACACTTGGCAACACCCCAAACCTCCATATAGGTTCCTACACCAAAGGAAATACTATAACCCTAACTGCAGCCCTAATCCCAATGCTGACCTAATGCTAATCCCTAAACTTAAACTCATCCCCTAACTAAAGTTAATCCCTAAACCTAACCCCTAAATGTTACCCCAAAAAGTAATCCTTAAATCTAACCCCTAAACATAAAGTTTGAAATGTTTTGAAAAAAGAAAAAGCGGTGTAATGATTTGAAAATTGGAGCCACTACCAAAACGAAAGTTGCCAAGGTAAGAGATGAACTGATAAACCATTCGCATGGTAGACTTGGAACCTACCTATTAGGCTACCCGATGGATGCTGGTCGAGTGATAAAATGACCACTTTATTTGAACTGCGTCATGCGAGGCAGTATGGTTGAATAAGTTTTGAAATAGGAAGATCAATGGGTGGTTCTGTAGCCGCTTCCATCTTTACAATGCAGTAACAGCATTTCAGTTTCAGCCAAACCAGCAGAAATGTAGTTTACTTTTTAAGACTTAAGGCTATTCTTAAACATCCCATTATTAACTAGCAAGCTTATAATAAAAGAGAGATATATGAATAAAGCGGTACAAAGTGTTTTCAGCGTGGCGTAAAGCCACACTATTTGATCCCAAGCAGTGGTTTCATAGCAACAGAAGAGAAAAGCAAATGTAAGATTGTTCATCTCAAAAAAAAATTTTTCCATTGGTGTTTTATGCTACAATGAATCTCCGATACCAGCAAATGTAACAAACTTGTATATTATTTTATAACTTGATCTACTTTTAANTTCAAGGAGAGGACAAGTGATCAGACATAGCTTCACAGGGAGTGGAATCATAGGAATATCATTTTCTGCAACAGTCTGCAAGATGGATCCAGATGATAACCTGGAGTCAGCACTTCCCACATGTTCTGCATTTGCGATTAACAATACAATAACTCATGTTGTTGGCAGGCAACCAGCAACCACACTAGTCCAGTGGGAACCACTTTTACTGGCCACACGAATTTGATTTGCATTGATTGTAGTTTGTCTACAGCCATGTAGTTTTGCTGCACCACCACTGACTGAAGCAAAAAAAATTGTTATGACCAAAGCTTTAAAAAATTAGCTTTGTTTTTCATAGCAATGTCTTCAATTAAATTTTTGAGACATTTGATTTCATTTTCATAAATCGTCAGCATTTTGATGTCTTTCTTTACTGTTGCAAGATCAATCTGCACTATTACTGTCTGCTAAACAATTACAATGCGAAGCCAGCTTTCTTTTTCATGTTGTTGTTCACACATGACTTACAAGTGAAGTCATATTCAGGCTTCTAATAGCATAAGCCTTTCAGTATTTTGAGTTTTAGAAAATTTATCATTGAAATAACACCTAATGTTTGCTGTGGTATTTGAAACCCCTAATCATTAGAGGTGTGTATTGTTACTGTTAATAAAAATCTAGCTGTTTTTCATGTCAATTCAAAGATGCAGGAACTGTTGCGATTGGGAAGCCCGAGTGCCATGTGCGCAAAGCTTCGCACTGTGGCAGCAAGCAACAATAAAGTTCACCTGACGAGATCACTCTGTTATTGCTTGTTCGCACGACATATATATGGCGTTGTTCTTCGCGCACATTCCGTTCGTGGTGAACCACGCATTCAGCATAATGCCAACTGAGAGGTTGCAACAACATCCCCTTCTTTTACAACGAACTGCACCTATCGTACGTTCTTTTTGTGAAGTCTGCACCTGGCACGACCTTTACATCCTGGTTATGTTATACATACGAACGCAATGTGAACGTGTGAACGGTTTGTGCCCAGCAGGATGGCTCAACGAGCAGTCAGTCCATGTGTTGGTTCCAGTCCATACGTACTTGTCCATATAGTTGGGCCACTGGCCGCAACAGAACAGGAGGATTTAAAACTTTGCATTCTTGGTATTTTTTCATAATGGCCTGAAAAAATTGAAAACAATCACAAATAGATAAATCTAACAGTTGTTCTATTTTCCAATTTCTAAAATTTAATTGATATTATANAGTATATATTGTTAATCGGTCCAAGCCTTAGTGATGAATGGTACTAAATTGTTTGCTTCAGTTTTTGTGGTCAGTTTTATATTAGACATGCAGAGATAATAAACTATATAATCTTGTTAGACTTTGAAGACATAATTTTAAAAAACTGTAATAAACAGCATTTTACAAAAAGTGAAATTAATTAAAACTAAAGAAAAATATTTTTATGAGTGCTTTTACAACACTCAGGCATAGAATTGTCAACTTACTACAACACTAAAATTGTATCTAGTAAATATAGCTCGATCATTGATCTGAAATTCATCGTTGTTTAGGATACTATTAAAATTAATGGTGTGCACTCGAAGACCTTTACCGAAAAATGTTTACACAATAAGATGGCTTCCAAAGTGAAAAAGTGGATGGAGCATGAAAATTTTCACAGAAGCATGGCAAGTAAATTAACTTCAGTGTCACACGGCAAGAAGTAATTTAAGGAAAAAAGTGTGCACTTGCTACAGATTCTAGATCGAACTGCAAGACAGCTGTCGTATTTCAATATGTAATAATAATCCTAAGGTGATAAGCATCGATCTCCTCACACAAAAAAAAGAATACAAACGCCGAGTTAACAGCTGATGTTCACAATTATAACGTAATTTAGTGTGTCATGGGCTATAGCTCCTCTGAAAAAATTGTTTGCTGCTAGTTTTCAGTTGCTCACTGTTTTTTTCGGTCAAACATATTTGAAATGACTGAAAAAAATTTGTCATTTCAGTCAGAATATTTGAAATATATGCTGAAAACACACTCATGGTGAGTTTTAATATAACTGTGAGACAAATGACCGAAATGTTTTAATGACAAAAGTGTCTCTGCAAAAAATAACCATGAAATGTTTCAGCAAAAAAAAAAAAATTGAATTTACTCTCCTTGTACATAGGCATTCTTTTCACCCTCAGTGTTTTTTCTTTGATATTATACTTTATTACTAATTATTCTTATGATTTACGATGTTTGCACTTTCACATCATTTTGTTCTTCACTTGAAGCTTCTTTAATCAGCCATTGTTAACTGGATGCCAACAATAAGGTTGACTGAGTAGTTGACCCACAAAGTCTTTCACCACCCTATTTGTCTCATATGTAGTTCATACAAATTGCAAAATTGCTTAGGTCCTCCATTGTTCTACAGCGGCGCTGTTCAACCGGTGTGCACGGTGCACCCTAGGGTGCATCGAAATATGCGTGGGGTGCACCACTACGAAAGGGTTCACAAGGCTGCATCACAAACTTGTCACACTAAACAGATACTTTTTACAAAAAGTGTAGTATGTAAGCATCAGACCATGTCAAGCTAATTTTTGCAATTAGTTGATTATTTGTGGTTCATAAGCAACAGACAATGAGCCATTATCAACTGAATTATGTAGCTGAGTTACTGAATTAGGGTACTTGCTTATTTAGGCCACGGTACTTACAGACATGGGCGCAATTAGGTGGGGTGCGTGTCAATAAGAAGGGTGCATGAGTTCATCAAAACACCTTTAAGGGTGCACCATAACAAAAAAGGTTGAAGAGCACTATTCTACAGTATAAATTTTTATGAACATGCAAGCGATTTTTCTGCCCCTTCGTGTTTTTGTTCTTTAATTGCATTTCCGTTTCTTTGTGGTCTGAGTAACAAAAATGCATGAATAAACCTACCTTCCCACTCTATTGCATCTTTGTGGAGAAAACAATGTGTCAAATTTATTTGGATGCTCTATTTTAGATTTTTTACTACTGGGACTCGATTTTTTCACCAGCACATGCTACTGCACCATCAATGCCAAACTCAACAAATTATTCCCCAAGGAATTGAATATATGCTGATAAAGTTGGCACTGCATTGGAAAAAATTGGAAAAAATATTTATTTTTGATATGCAACTATAGGCCTTTGCAGAATAGCATGTATTTTGGTGAATTATTATTGTTAACTTATGAAATGAATGCAGAAAGCTACAATTGACTTTGCAATATCTGTACATTCATTCAACTGACTTTGAATAAAATAGATTCTTTCATGTGATTTACCATCTCATCTGGCAGTTCTACAATGTGTCTCTTCACTATTTGTCTCTTCACTGCACTATTCTTCTGGAGATTCTGGAATATTTCAGAACATCTAAACGTAGGGATAAACATTTTGAGGTTGTGGAATATTCCAGAATCTTTATTTCGAGTCCAAAATATCAAATCCTATTCTGGAATAAAATTTCCTGTGCTATGTTCCAAAGGGCAAGGGCGATGGTGGCTGCAACCTGACCTCTGATTAGGTTGGGAGAAATGTTCCCAAATGAATGAATTTTTAGTCCATGGCACAGCCCACTAGTTCCTTCTATCTACACAGTTTCTTAGCAATATGATTCCAAGCTCATTAGTTACACCAACACATGAACAGTAAATCACCAAACTCAGTAGCACACCACATACATGTGCAGTTCTTATTCTGCAATCTGAGAAGAAAGAAGAAACAGAACAGGAGCAAAATGAGCTGATTGCACAGATGTTTAAAATGCCAATCCGTAATCACACAACCTGTTAATTAGCTAGATACACCACTATGCAGTGCTGTGAGCTTGAGTGTTCCTTTCTTTTGCTAAGGAGCATAAAGAGTACCTCTGCAAAATTTATTGCGACTGCAAAACTTGTTGAAGTCATTTGTTTTGCCGACTTTGCAATATTTTGCATAATTTGTTTAATCTCAATTTATTTTGAATCTGAATTTTTGAAAAAACTCTTATTTTTTTATTCGAATACTGAGGGACTTGAATCCATAGGATTCAATATACCATTATGTGCATTCCTATGTAGGGGTAGTTCAAATTCAATGATCAGATCAGTGCAACCAAAGAAATAAGCAACCAAAAGAAAAACAAGAAATATATACACGAGATAAGCGTCAGTGTAAAGACAACATGTATGCAGTGTTCATTTACATAACACAGATGATGGTGGGCAAGCAATATGAAAAGTTGAGATTATTAGAAGAATTGAATACATGTACATTATTAGAAGAATTGAATACATGTATTTGTGTGAAGTGAAGAGTTGAATTCAATGACCAGATTCCTCAGATCAGTTTCATTTATACTCGGTTTTCACTGTGAATGTTGTACTGGTGGCAAGTCAGTGGCAGCATCACATGTGAACCATTCCCTTGTACCCACCCATTAATGCTGAGCATGAGGCTGGAGAGGACAGAAGTACTGTTTATCAAGTCTTACTCTAGACTAGGAATTGAACACAGCCCACCAGCTTTGGTGGCACGTGCTCAACAAACTGTACCACTTGATTACATTTGCTGATAAGATGCATGAGCACTCTTCTACAACAGCTTTCTCCCTAAGTTTCTGACAAACTTTTTATGTTCATTCAATTGTCTTGTCTACTTGCATACCATATTTATTCAGTTGCAAGCCGCAGCTTATAAAGTTTTGTTTCATCATTTCATGCGGCTTATAGTCAAGGGCAGCTTAAATTTTTTTTTTCTTTGAATTGAAAGGTACAGATGATGCTCAATCTTTCCTTCCTTAGCTAAATTTTGTCGACCGAACTCTTTTTTCGCATTCTATTCCTTTCAGCATCGTGTGCACATCCGTCGCAGGAGGGATTTCATGATGAGCAGAAGGGAATTGTAGTGGTGTAAGCACCATTACCAGGGTTGCCAATTAAATATGAAATGTACTGTGTATGTGTAATTATCTCAGAGGCTTAGGTAACCTATGTTCAAGTGTGCCTTACAATTAACAGCTGCTTGCATTAATTTTTTAGCACCATTTTGTGCTGCCTACAATCAAGAGCGGCGAACAATCAAGTAAATACTGTATGTGAAATCCAGATTAATTTGTTTTAGCAGTTTTTTCTTGGCTTATAACAAGTTCTTTCATAGCCCAAAGACCAAAGTTAATGCAACAAAATGAACAAGGTTATTGTAGGTCATGGGTTCTTAACACTTTCAGAGCTGGCCTACAAATATATCATATCTAGATTTTGGCCTAAAACCGGCAGATTTTGGTTGCCTTACCAACACCATAGCTCCTCCGCTAATTGCGCCAGAGAGCTGTTCAAGTGCTTAAACAGATCAGCCAGTCTTCTAGTCTGCACTTGAAAAAAATATTTTGGGTTAGGGGTTGCGAATTTTTTGCGAGTGACATAATAAGTGAAGTAGTTTTTGCGTCATTTTTGCTCGTGTTACCTGGCCTAGGGCCCAACTGCTAGGTCAAAGTATTTCGCTGAAGTTTTCATTGGAAACTAGGCTCGAGTCTGAGTCTTCTGAGCCTTTGATCAACTTTTTAGNGTTTCTGGTTCAAAAGTTATGATCTAAAAAAAAAAAATTAATTAGCTAATTAGTCAAATATTTTTATTACTTTAGATCATAACTTTTGAACCTGAAACCCCAATCGGTCATCCAAAGTATCAAGACTCTAACTGTAGCCTGGTTTCCAATGAAAAGTTCAGTGAAAAACTACCATCTAACAATTTGCGCCCAAGGCCAGGTGAAGTGGGCCAAGGTGGCCTAAAAGTCCTCCACTTATGATGTCACTCACAACACCCAAGCAAAAAAGTTTTTTTCGGGTGCAGACTAGAAGACTTGTCGCGTCTTTTGAGCCTTTGAACAGCTCTCTACCACTTTTGGCACCCAAGTTAAGCACGCACAAAGCCACATGAAATCCGGTTGTTTTGGCACGAGAATCCTCAAAGGCGGCCAGACACCAAAGTGTTAACGCGGTACCTGTGTATATTATTTAAGGTAGTGGTTCCCAATCTTTTTAGGCTTGCGGCACCCTACAGAAAAGAAATATAATATGCGGCACCCAGTGGTGAACTTGGTAATTTGCTTAACACGTTGGCTGCCAGGGTATGATATATTTGTACTTGGAAATTAGCCTAAACAGCAATTTTCGATTGCCTTTCCAACAGCATAGCTCTTCTGTTGACTGTGCTAGCTGTTCAAATCCTCAAAAGATTTGGCAAGCCTTCTAGTTTGCAATGAAAAAGAAATTTTTGGTTTTGGGTTTCTCGTTTGTTGTGAGTGACGTCATAAGTAAGGGAGGTTTTGGCTATTTTGGCTCATGTTACTTGGCCTAGAGCCCAACTGCTAGATAAAAGTATTTCACCGAAATTTTCATTGGAAACTAGGCTAGAATCAGAGTCTTTTGAGCCTTTGATCAACTTGCTAGCGTTTCTGGTCCAAAAGTTTTGATTTAAGGTACACAAATAAATTATCTAATTATGGGATTAATCAATTATTTTGTTTACTTTAGATCAGTGCTCTTCAACCGGGGTTCCGCGGAACCCTACTGCTCCCCGAAACATGTAGTGGGGTTCCGTGAAGATTCCCCATTTTTTAGGGGAAATTATTATTTGCTTCAGTATGTTGATGCATCATTATGAATTTTTTAGATCTCAGTGCCACTTTCAGACTCCAAGTAGGCTAGTTAGTTATATAGGAGGTTGAGTTACAAGAGATATTGAGAGTTGTTGCGTTATTTGTTGTTCATTATTGTGCATATTGTTGCGTCAAAGTTGTACAATGTTGTCGATGTACAGCTCGGTAGGCTGAGTAGAAAGTCGACTCAGCCTGAGTCTAGTAGAGAGTAGACTGAGTCACAGACTAGAGCTGCTGTTCAACCTTTGTAGGAAAAAAGGTAAAAACAGTGTGAAACCCAACCTTTCACTAACTAATCAACCCAGACGAAGCAAAATAGCACATGTTCTTATGCGAAGCGAAACAATAACAACAGTGAAGGTGTGGACGGTAGCAGTGGCGTAGGAGGTGGGGCGCAAGCGTACTCCCAAAAAGCTGTTCTCGAACAGCAATGTTTTATGCCCCTTTCTGAGAGTTTGCCTAGGGCCTCTAAATTCAAATATCCACCTCTGGTTACCTTGACATACTTAAAAATTCTTGCCTGACATTTTTGTCAACAACATCTACAAAATCGAGACTTGTATGCAAAAAGTTTAAAAAAATAGAAGTAGTTGCCTTTTTTGACAATGGTCACCATAGATTTTGGTAATCTGCTATGATTTTAGATGTGGTGTTGTTAAAAAATTATGGTTAACTGCATAAGTGTCCTGCTTATCTTATTTTTTACTTCTTAATAGATTTTTCAAAGGAAAAGTAAAGAGTGGGTTTTTTGGTGGGTTTCATTGGGTCTTTTTAAGTGGGCTTTAAAAAAAAAACAGGATGGTTTTTTTTTGGGTCAAGTTCTTTTACAACAACCCTGGTTAGGCATCAACGTTGAGAACAGTTTCTTTGAAAATCGTAGCAAGGGGTCTTGATGCAATGATACAGTTGCAGCTGTTTGATGCTTGTGTTTTTACTTTTATGGAGCTTCTCTCCAGTACTGGTGTGGGGGAATTTACAATAATTATAAGATTGACACAGGGGTCCACAGAAGCTTAACAACATTTCACAATTTTAGAATAGCTTACCACATTGCCACAACTTGACTTTCTTAGTTTGTATATATGCACCAACAGAGTCTGTAAGTGGACAGAATGGTAGTCATGTCAGAAATAATTGGAAAAGACAAGATAAAGAAGACCATAATAAAGCAAGGTGCTGGTGAGAAACCTACATGCGAAAATGGGTCTAAAGCCACCTTCCATTTTCGGACCCTTGATCCAGCTACTGATAAGGTAAATCTTTTTTACTTTATGACATCAATTGGGCAGTTTGCTTTGTCATATGTGCAAAGACTTGAGCAGCTATGTCCAACCTGCAGGCAGGTGTGGTTCAGTTAAAGCTTTTCATTGTTGTGGATGTGCAATACAATGACCTGTCCTTATTTTGATAATTATCTTAAATCTGAAATTTTTGATGAAATGTTCCTTAGTGCCACTTGATCATGTCTGTATTGTGTACTGACGTATTTCCATGTTTGCTATGACACCTCAGTGAAAAAATGATTATAATTTTCTGATTTCTAGCCTAATTGTTCTACTGCCACTGAAATTGTCCATGACATCACTGTTAAGGAGTGATTAGAGGTGTCAAACAGTCAGTATGATTGCAGTTAAGATTTGAATGCTTTCACTAGCTTGAGATTTTAGTTTGTTGATAACAGAGTAAGTCAATTAATATGGGCAACCCTCATTAATATGTCATTCAATACATGCCCCTATTTGAACTTTNATGCCATCACTTCAGAACCAGTGGACAATTTGNACTTACACAACAATCGTGAAAGCAGGCCAGTGCCCGATAACTGGCATGTGACAAACCACCTGTTAGTGAAGGTGTTAGGAGAGCTGCTCTCCGAGAGCAACATAATTTTTAGCTCAGTAAGGCATTTTGGTTGGACATAGCTGACTTCTATAGTTATTTACATTTTCCATAATGTGTATTAATACATTATTTTCATTTACAATTCATTAGAACATGCAATATCCTGTCACCCAAAGTCAAATGTTTATAGTGTGTATAACACTTGCTTTCGTCTGAGAAGTCGAGCCTACTGTCAAATGAAATATAATTATAAATTGTTTTATATAAGAAGTTTTTCAAAGTTCTGTTACTCAGTCAAACAAAAAATTGAACCATGAGCTTCTCCAGAGTTCTGTGGCTCTGTTTGTCGTTATTATGCAACTCTTGTTTATCAAACATGCACCTCAGCTTCGTTTGTGCTAATGTAGGAGCTGACAGGTGCTGTTCATGTTTAATGATGTTGTGTTTTTTTGACATTGTCAAAAGATGGTCTTTACGAAATTGTGCAATTTTGCTGTTTGCAGGAAACCAATGTTATTGATGATTCACGAAATTTCAAGAAACCTTTTGAACTTCTTTACGGGAAAAGTTTCAAATTGTCTTGTTGGGAAGAATGCGTGAAGACTATGCTGGTTGGAGAAATTGCACGATTTTCTTGCCCAGCTGCATGTGTGGCTGATTATCCCACTATTTCTCGAAGCTTACGTGACCTCTACCATGGTAAGTCAAAACAGTTGAAGCCAGGGCTGTGCAGCTGGAACTCTAATTTCAGGCTCCAGCTCCAGGCATCTGAATTTTTTTCGCTCCAGCTCTGGCTCCCACATCTAAAACATTTTGGCACCAGCTACAAAATGATCTGATCCAGTGAAAACTGAAAACCATTATTTGTGCAATTGATTATTGCACCACGATGAATGAGATGTTGCAAAATGAAATATTAGACCGATAGTGGGACATACGCAAAAAAGTTTCAGAAGCCCTGATCTACACACAACACAAACCAAGGATCTGGAACTGGAAACCAAAATTCAGGCTCTGGCTTCAGCTCCACCATCTAAAACAATGGTTTTCAACCCGGGGTTTGGGACCCCAGAGGGGTCACGGACCATTTTGGAGGGGTCGTGAGCAGATGTTTTGTGTACACAGCTGTATTACAGTTGCTTTATTCGAGTTTTAGATGATGATCGTTGGATTATGGTGGGTTGCTTTAATGGGTCGTGGTACAAAAAATGTTGAAAACCACTGATCTAAATGTTTTAGCTCCGGTTTCAATTCCAGTCATCCAAAATTGTTTGCACTCTGGCTCCACAGCGCTGGAACCATAGCACATACTCACCAAAAGCCCATCAAATTAATTATTCAAGGCTGGATGATTTAGTTCTAAAGCAGGGGTGGGGAGCCTATTAATTATCACACGCCGCATAAATTGCGGATTATCGCTGGCGGGCCACAAACAACAACTGATTTTGTCCTAGAATTCCTCCTCTATCTTACTATCAAGGATGGTGGTTTCTTATAACATCCTTCCTTAAGTACCTTGCTATCANGGAGCTTCGTTTTGACGCGATTTTGTTACTCTTAACTGGGTAACGAAAATTCCTGATGCAGGCCGTATAAAATGTTCACGCGNGCGGCAGGTTCCCCACCCCTGTTCCAAAGGAATTACTTCCAAGTTCCCTGCGTTCATTTTCAAACCCATTTTTCCTCCCAAGAGGTTCGTGGGGCAGTAGCCCTGGGAGAACTCGAAATCCCTCACGGTTTTCAGCAATCTCCGACAGTTCTGATGACTCCACACCAAGACGTGACCAAGCAATTGGTCGGAAATATAATCACGCCGCTTGATCCTTGGTAGACCTCTGAGCCGCTTTCCTGTGGGTGTTGCCAGCAGGACGTGCCTCACCGATCTTTCCAGGGGCATTCTGGTCNCGTGGCCGAACCATCGTAGCTGGAATCTCTCTATTTGGAGAAGTCGCCAGCAGACTTTGCAGAAGCTCGTAACGTAACTGCTGGAAGTGCTGCGTCAAACAGTTTATTGCGTTGTAAAGCCGCTGTCCGAATGTTTCCCAAGAGTAGAGTGCCTTTAATGGCTCTGAAACTACGCGAGGTCATGGCTCGCTTGCAATGAGTCGCCAGTTTTTTTCATTCATTTTTGTACCCGCTTTTCCTCTAGGGAGGTCGCGGGGACAGCAGCCCTTGGAGGACTCGAAATACCTCACGGTTTTTAGCAATCTCTGATAGTTTTGCTGACTCTACACCAAGATGGGGCCAAGCCGGGTTGGGGACGTAATCACGCAACCTGGTTCTTGGGCGACCTCTGCGCCGCTTTCCCGTGGGTGTAGCCACAGGACCTGCCTCGCCAATTATTCCTGGGACATTCTGGTCACGTGGCCGAACTATGGTAGCTGAGATCTCTCTCTGAGAAGTGAGTCGACATTCAGGGTTTTAAGAATTTTGCAGCTCCGCACTTTGTGGCGAAGTGTCACGCCGTGGACTCTTCGCGAAAAACCCCTCTCTGTCGCTTGCACTTGATATAGCACTCTTTCAGTCATTTAAGTTTTAATTATATTTCTGTTCAGGGCGTGACCACACTTCTCACACGTGTGGCCTGCATGCCATGGAAAACGGTTTGGGATATCAGGATCTGAATGAACTTTCCAAAGATGTGAAATCCCTTGACTTTGAATTCGAACTGTTGAAGGTGACTAACTTCGTTTGGTAGATAGTATTAATTAGACAACAGCACCAAACACAAAAGGGTGATAAAAAGTATAGTTTTTCTACGAGCGGCGAATAAGAAGCTCAAGGTCAGGGATAGGTTTCGCATTAGCGCGTCGACATAGTCAGTGGAAATTGGTTGCCAGCTGCAAGCATCAAGGCTTACACGGTGTTTCATCGTAAAGACTTCGAGATTCACTCAATTCTGCGCTGAACAGAGTTTTAAAATATGAGCAATGAAACCCGATGCGGGTAAACAAGTGGATCTGTTCATTGCGGCTTTGCAAGGTTAGAGTAGCAAATTGCAAAGGAGGAAGCAGCGGTTCGGAGCCACCAACATTCACCTCTTCGAAAGGTATTTCTTATGCACTTTGGAATTCAGTTACAGGAAAGTCAAAACAAACAGACAGGGAAAGAATAAATAAAGGAACAGTGACTTCAGTCCCTGAAAACGAGTACAGAGAATCACCCAAAGCCACTTGCCGCAAAAGAAAAAGTGTAGCACGAGTTGCGATAGCCTGGAAAATTTCTCACACATTGCGAAAGTTTTGTAGGACAGTTTATGTAGTGTATTATTTGTATTAATGTTCGATCCGACATTAATGAGTAGTGAAATCAATCTAGCGTAGATGAAATTTCATGCAGCTAACGGTTGCGTTCCTTCGCAGCTGCGTTTTGATCGTTTTTTTATTTTGTTGTTTATGCAAAGATAATTTTATGGTTATGAATATTAATTTCGCCAACGTTTTTCACCTCGTTGCGCTTCACACACTCTCGCAGTCGTATTCCTCCCAGCGGAAAGCGCCCAAAACAGCTCACTAATGCGCTGATCCTTCAGCAACAACACACCACCAGGACGACGCAGCTGAATCGGCTCGCAAAGGGTTTTACAGGGAAATCGATTTCGCTTCAGCGTTTTTGAATGAACCCTGTCTTTTCTGCCAGGTCGAAGGCGTTAACACGTATGAGAAGGAGCTGTGGCAGATGAACCAACAGGAGATGCTGGAAAGCGTACCAAGGTAAAGCTGTGCGAGCCAAAAATCGCTTTTCGATCTGAAAGTTTTGGTTTAGCGACAGTTCCGTTATTAATATTGTTCAACCAACATGTAGTTTACTTGCGTAACACATTAAAATTGATTTTTACTTTCTATTTCACAACCTGTTACCAACACTACACTTTAGCACAGAGCAGTGCGATGTTGCACGCAAGGGTTTATTAATGAAATCGCTTTGCTCGTTCTCCTTTTGATAAACATGCTCTGCACCAAGCAATGCCTTCGCCTCGTTACCCTAGTGCCTTGCATTCGGGCACTGCATCTCGCTGGAAGACCATTAGCGTGCATTTGGATTTGCTATGCGCAAAGTAAGATCCCACGATCTGCTGTATACATGCTGTAAATTATGATCCAGCCGTTTGCAACCAGATGAACGCTGCGTGACCAGCAGAGTATGCAGGTCGAGGTGGTAAGGAACGGAATGGGACAGCTCGGCGATTAATCGGTTATAAGACATGACACCAGATCCGTCGCCAGAAAGTTTTCAATAGGAGGGCTTTGCGTTTCTGCAAGGGTGGCTTGACATTCTAAAAATTGACAAAAACTCCACTGATTTATAGTGTTTCATATTTCAATTTGGGGGGGGCTTGGAGCTTTGTTTGGGGGGGATAAGCCCACCAAAGCACCCCTCCCCCGTGTCGACGAGACTGCATGATACTTGTGATGGGAGCGCTTTTTATGTACCTTTTCAAAAAAATTTGGGTTTAGCTTTAGGGCAAACAAGCATCCTTTGTAATCTAACCTTTGAAGTACAGTAGAATTCGACTATAGCGAATTTGGCTATAACGGCAGTTCGCCTACAACAGTGGTTCCCAAACTTGTTTGGGCCGTTACCCAAATCAAGGTAGGCGATAATGTCTTATTACTAGAGATCGACCGATATATCGGCCTGGCCGATGTATCGGCCGATATTTGGGCTTTACCGATATATCGGTATCGGCCAAAACGGCCGATATTATCGGCCTCAATAGGAGTTGACAAAACGCTGTTATATTC
>JGI24159J19872_10006236_pt1 | contig 15504 bp, 14 predicted proteins | sample Ectturendosymbi4_FD_19872 | JGI IMG/M metagenome (IMG submission 19872) | reverse complement strand
AAACGAACGTAGAGGCGGCTAGAAATGATTTGCCTTGAACTCATATGATACTTTGCTCAGGAAATAAGATGTAAAAGCTGTTTCTAGTAAAGTTCAGGTACGGCCATTGTTGCGTCAGCGTCATAGTACCAGCCTACTAGTAATTCTAACCGGAACGACGTACCGGCAATAATTTTTTACCGGAACGGCGTTCGGGCTTACTTTCACCTCTGGAAGACAATGCTAATAGCCAGCACTTGAATCCATAGGCAGAAAGAAAATATTCACAGCTAGGTAGAAACTAGTTGTGTGTCGCTACAAAATCTCACAGTTAAAAAAAGGCATGGTATGTTTCCAAGATCATTCGGAAATGAAGCAACACTTAATATCCAAAGGTTAACTAAATTTGCCCAAGTGTAAGCACCACTTGGCACTTAGCACAGAGTTTGTTGAAGACATATAGTGGCAACATAAAGAGAAATGTGAACACTGATTAGTAACACAGGCAGTTTGCAATATTAGGATAACAATATGAGTACTTTTGGTTACACGCGATATCAACCACATGGATTGTCACAAGTCATACCAACCCTACGCTATCCCTATGGTCTGTTACAACTTTACAAACCACACAGCGCCGATAAACAGGTATACGCACACACACAACAGCTTGGCCTGCAAAGCGCAAGGTTTGTACAACGCGGCAAACGCAATCGCACACTCACACTGCCTCGCTTTCATTATAATTCACTACACAGGGCGAAACGCACACACAGGGGATCAGGCTTTCAAAAAAGGTGTTGTTGTTGACAGTTTAGCTTTAAAATATAGACATATTTTCAAAAACGGCCAACAGAAAAAAGTTTCGGCCAAACGACCTTCAAAAACGGCCAAAAAAAAACAAACGGCCAACCCAAAAATCGTACGACCAACCAGCTTGAAATACGGCCAAATTTCCGAAATTTGGCCGCAAAACGGCCAATCTGGCAACCCTAGTCGAGAACTGTGATAAACGAAACCGACTGCGTTTTGGAAGGCTGGGCAGTTCTCACGCGGCAAAAAATAACGAAACGGTGGTACTGTTACGAAACAATAGCATTGTTCACGCTATTCAATAAGAGGTTGGGTGAAGCCCGGCACGGAAATCCTGACGTTAAACTAAGCGAAAAAATCGTTTATTTTAGCACATTTTTATCTCTGTTTCTACTTCCACGGGCACCAAAAAGTAGGCACACCATATTTTTGTGATTGAAAACCGGGACGCTTCAGAGCAGCGAGACTTAACAGAAAAATGTGATTCATTTCTTACTTGGAGTATGTAGCTATTTTGGATTCCTATAGTTAAGACACAAAGAAAAACTAAAATAATGCATTTTACCAAGAAACAAAACAATGTTCAAGCACTTATAAATTTACCCATTCGCCCAATCGTACTTTTCTGTAGACAATACTTTTTTCAAGTCTTTGTTCGATTGTATTCTCCCGTAAAAATCATACCAGGAAAAGTCATTATTAAATTTGCAGGTGATAAGGGCTTTCACATTCTGCTCCAGCATTCTGTTTCTTTTATCAGACCGCATGTTATTCATGAGGGCTGACGTAATGCTTAACCGGGACATTTTGGTTGACTGAATGGGACGCTGGGACAAAGCCCTTTAAACCGGGACTGTCCCGGTTAAAACGGGACGTATGGTATGCTTACCAAAAAGGGGCGCATTTATGGCAAAGGGGCTCCATTCAAGGGGCCACAGGCGTTTGCGGAGGCAGTTGCCCCAAACTGCCTCCCTGTATCCGCCACTGGTGTGTAGAAGTAGACAAACAACGATTTAAAACCAAATGACTTCAAACGATTTACAATTTGAAATCGAATTTCACACAGAAGCAAATTCTCAAACAAAATGAAAAATTTGACTTGCTTTCAGCGAATAAACTTTCGGTATAGCATGTGTAAATTTTGCCTCGGGAACTTAAATTCCAACATCCACCTTTGCATATAATAAAGAATCAATTTAACACAACGGACCGCTGGGCCCTTTTACTTGGTATACGTTGGTCACTTCCTGAACCACACAGTTGTATTTTTTGGCGCCCCTTTTGGCCCAGCGCCCCACGCAGTCGCTTAGTTCGCCTAATGTTAGCGCCGGTATTGTGCTGGATGTAGCACCATTGTACAGTAACAGTTGCTATAGCCTACCGCCACTATGGGCATAGCCAAGGAGCACTTGGGCCATGGTCCCCAAAATACATCATTTCCATAATTTCCCCATATTTTGTCAATTTTACAAAAAGGTCGTATTACGGTTGAGTGAACATGGTGACGCCATCAAAACGCAAACAATAAAGGTTTGTGCCCCTCAAAGTTTGCTAGCAAACTCGGTCCTGACATTACGTATTGCCAAGTTCGTTACTTTTCTACGTGATCACGCTGTACGTTTGTCAAAGTTTGGAATGCTGATCATCTTGCTGAAATATAGTACATGTTTCCGGGTGCAGTAATAAATTTAAGCATATTAATTTGAAAATCATCTGTAAGGATAAAGCAAAGCGTGATCAGTGTTGCTTTCAAAACACCTCTGAAAAACAATATTGGGAATCTGTATTTATAAAACTTCACTTCTGCATCGACCTGGTGACTATATTTTTTCACACCAAGCTCTCCCCTTCACATTTTACAACAAAATTGCGCCCATGGTTATCAGCATGATAAAGTATGACGTTGCGACCGGAGATACGGTAGAAAGAGCAGTCATTAATTACCACGGAATGTCAGAGTGTGTGAGAATTCCACTGAGAAAAAACGGGGAAACGTAAACACAGCTACAAAACAGTTGCCAAAAAATGACAGGATATGAGCAAAAAAACAATGACGTGGCTCCCACTAATGACGATGAATCGCTGCATTTTACTCAACATCGAGGCATACTGACAAAGCAGCCGGCTGGATTGTATGAACAGCGGGTTACCAATTTGGACTTACGAGCGGGAGTAAAAGATACCAAGCTTGTCTGTGGCCTTCGCACGTTTTTTTTCTCATTTTTTTAAAACAACGCTAGCAGAATCAGAGACTTTTTCAATTGAAAATCGCAGTCTTTTAACAAAAAGAGTAAAATAAGTAGATTGGGCCGATCCTATGGCTCTCGGCAGTGGTGGACTCAGGGTTGGGGCCCGAGGCAAGGCTGAAAAAGAGACCCTCTGATGACGTCAGTGTACTCAGCCAATCGTGGTAAGACTTTTTGATCAAACCTAGGAAGGGGATGTGCGGTCCACCTGAGGACACATTCCTGAGACTACAGCATGACTGACATAACAGAAAATGCAAAAAGTCAGGGACCGAATTTCAGTGGGGGCCGGGAAGGACATGCCCCACATTTGGACAAGACAGGACACGATGCATTTTGTCCCCCCATATTTTGTGATAAAAAATAATGAAGTTGTACAAATGTCGTGTTTACATTACTGTTGAAAATCCCCAACATAAAGCCGGGGAATAAATAAGAAAAATGGACATTATCACCATGAGGTTGCCAAGGGTTCACTTGGGCCGTGTTTCCCAAGATATATCAGTTCCATAATTTGCCTCCCATGTTGCCAATTTTACAAAAAGGTCGTACTACGGTTGAGTGTGAACATGGTGATTCGTGGAAACGCAAACAATAATATTATATTTGTGTGATATGCACAATTACATGCATATCACACAAAGTTTGTTCCCCTCAAAATTTGCTAGGAAGCTTAGTCTTTGCAAAACGGTATTCATGATACACAACTTTAAAAACACTGAAATTTGTGAAGGCAAAGCTAGCAACACATAAAATTTTAGCGAGAGCAAACTGGCATCGTCCCCACTTCTCTAGTTTTATATTTGCTGTTGGGGGTCCCTTTGAAAACATATTACTTACACATTACAGTTGCTGTTGGGAGCCCTGTTGAATGCAGAGTATGCTACTTACATATTACAGTTGCTATTGAGGGCCACTTTGAAGGCATCCTACTTACACATTGCAGCTAGGGGCTCTTTTGAAAGCAGAGTACTTACCCAGTACAGTTGCTACTGGGGGCCCTTTAAAAGCAGAGTACTTACACATTGCAATTGTTATTAGGGGCCCCTTTAAGCAAAGCACTTATGTAGTATAGTTGATATTGGGGACCCTTTTGAAAACAGAGTAGTTGCACATTACAGTTGTTGTTGAGGGCTCTTTGAAAAGCAGAATACTTAGGCTATGCATTACAGTGGCTGTTGGTGGCACCTTTGAAAGCAGAGTACTTATGATCTGCTTCGGAGTATACTATATGAGTGCACAATAAGTTTTTCACCAAAAATGAGGAAATGTTACGCGCGAAACACCACGAGGGGGCACACTAAAAGAGGGATCCCGAGGCAAGTGGTTCGCTCGCCTCCTCTTAAACACACCACTGGCTCTCTCAAGTATTTTCTGATTTGATATCGACGGAATTCAATGTCAAACGTGATGTCAACAAGGAAATCCGTATCAGATCATCGTATTCTACAGCTGCATCAAGGTTGCAAATTGCATGCCACAAACGTCGGCTTGTCATGTGCAATGAATCGTTGATAACAACAACATTTTATTTTTGGCCACGCTAGTAAACTTCTCAATGCAGACACAGCAGTGAGGGCGGGAAGCGGCGAAAAGACACTCCGGTTGTCCCATCTGCCACCACACAATCACTTGTTGTCAAACACGCTAAGCGAACAAGCTCACTATAGCCCTGCGCAAATCAGCAGAAGCGAAAACAAAGAACAGAAGATAGCTTTAACCTTACTCGATCACGCTAGTAGAATCCAAAAGATGAGCAAGACTAACAAGAGCATAATGCGAACTTAGACAAGAACGTTGAAATAATGGATACGATACGCTTGCAGATAAAGTTCAAACAAACGTTGCTGGATAACATCACTCTACTGTATATCCATAGATTGCAGACATCAGGGACGCCAGAACATCAGTAGGGCAGAGGGGTAAGTAAAAAAGTTGAGGGCAATGGAAACTTATGAAACAAAAATTGTTACCAATGCTTGCTACTGTTCAGCAACAGTGTTGACCTCAAAAATAACAAAAACACTACAGAAAATTTTGTTTGAATTCAATCTTGATAAACCATAAAATTGCCTATGATGCTGTTGCGAAAAAGACACCTCCACTCCCTTTTGAAAAGTCAGGGGGCAATGCCTCCGTTCTCCGGCGTCCCTGCTTACCACTATCAGCAGTAACTCTCTCACTGCATTACCTACCAAGATGTCTGCTTCAACAGGCACATGCGGCAAAACGCCTAATATCGTAACTTGAAGTGAACATTAGAAAATTTGTTGCCATGAAATTGTTACACAACGAAGACCAACAGTAAAAAAATCCGCTCGCAAGTTTGGTAACCTGGCTCTGCAGGGAAAGGAGCGGACATGAGTGAACCGTAAGCTCACCACTGCATGACGCCAGAACAGTGAACCTAGCTCTTGTGCAGTGTGAGTGTCATATCGGCAAATAAACTGTCATTGCAAGAAAGAAATCAATTACTCGGAATTGAGCTGCTGACGTCAAGTTTTCTAGAAAATTTTGGTTCTTATACCTACGTTGTAATGATGAGCAAATGCCCGTTTTGACCCACCTACCGATGCCCGTGGTTTTGACGTACCACGAGTTTAAAACTCTTTGAGCTCAGTGTAAAAACGCACCCATAATATTAATTCTATTCGCATTACACGTTCAGCAACAATGTTGGCCTCAAAACTAAATACAGAAATTACAGAAAACCATTCTGAATTTTATATGTGCGCGAATAGCTGCAATAAATTATAAATTTGTTTCAAGTCGATCTTCATAAATCATGAAATTACTTGTTATAATGTGATGTAAGGGCACCTGTGGCCCCGTTTCCCGCCCCTTTCAAAGGTTAGGTGGGCCCCATCATGCATCCCTGTTCCAGCGTTCCTGGCAGGCATCATGTGTTTGTATAGTTTCTAATTAAATTAGAACAGAAGGAAAGGTTTTGATTTGATATCTGGTGAAATTTCTTGCCAGATCTTCGGTTCCCTATAAACTATTAAAACCCTTTAAGGACCGCAAAGCCACAGTAGTGGCTGTAACTTTGTCCAGTCATAACATGCCGACCGATAGAGCTAGAGAGTTGTTCAAACCCTCTACGGATTCGGAAAGTCTTCTAGTTCAGATTTTAAAATATTTTTGTCATTTTCGATTTTGGGTTTTTTCGTGGGTGACGTCACAATGAGGGCATGTTTTGGCCTTTTTGGATAAGTTTACCCGGCCCTGGGCGCCAACCCAACGAGAAATTTTTAGCTCAATTTTTTTGGAAACTAGGTTACGATCCGTAGTTTAGAGCCCTTGATTGATTTTTCTAGCTTATCTGGAGCCATGAATATGGCTCAAAAACCAGTTTTTGACAAAAATTAAAAAATTTCACGAAAGGTATAATTTGCCTTCTCAGGGCAAACTGCAGCCAGCCATAACTTGGCAGCAGATTGAGCTAGAGAGCTGTTCAAACGCTCAAAAGACTCGTGAAGTGTTGTAGACATTGTTTAAAAATGTTTGTAAATTTTGGGTTTGGGGTTTTTGGTCGATGACGTCATGAGTTGGATACGTTTTGCGTTTTTTATGATGTCATCGCCTATCCAATGAGCCGATTTCGTGGCTCAAAGTTTTATTGGATTCTAAGCTATAATACGAGTCTTTAGAGCCCTTGATTGTTGTTCTAGCGTTTCTGGTTCCAAAGTTATGCCAAACAAATTCCAAATATTTCAGGAAGTTCCAGACGAAGTTGGGGGATTTATCTAATTAATTTCCGGAAGTTTGGCCATAATTTTGGAACTCGAAACGCTACAGAGTCCATCAAACCCTCTAAAAACTTGCACCTCAGCAATTGCATCGCCAGCGGCTCTAAGATCTGTTTGTCAAAGAACTTGATTTAATGCACACATTTTAGCGGTGAAAACTGCTAGTGCCACTTAGAAAGACTTGAAAAACAATCAAATTACACATCGACTTTGTAAATTCAACCACGAAGTTTAACACAGCTTGTTGTAATCGAACAAAAAGAGGTTTTCATCAAATGTTAAACCAGTTCACAATCATTTCAATTTATCTGGTTGAAATAAAACTCGTGATAAGAATTCCTAGTGATTCATGACGTTTGGCGTCCAATGTTTGAAGCCGAAGCTGCCTTTTTGCTGAGGCTGATTACCTATTACATTGCGAGAGCGTGGAGCCCCTCGAGATATGCGTACAGTGCTTTTGCTACTGCAATTTGATGGTGTGGGGCGAGAGCTCAAACGTGTTGCCACAGCCTTCAACCGTTTACTTAGTAAACGATGGCTCTTGTTCAGTACGCTTGCCGAACCAGCCCAGCAGCTGTTTTGTTTACTTTGGAACAAGGCGTTGTGTAAATTGGAACGATTTTCTAGTAAACTCGGTGATCTCATCACCACTTACCGCTGCGAACTAAAAGCAAAGTCCATGTGATTTCGATGAAGTACATCTTTGCTATATTGCCTAAGACTGCTAAAGAATAGTTGTAACAATCTCCGTTAACAGACTGCAAAGCTCTATTGCATCAGATATCGTTGCTCGAAGCGAGATTTTTACAGACTGAAGCCTCCCTTTGAACGATAATTGGTCAGTAAATAACTATTATTACTTCTTGAGCAACCGTTAGTAGTCATGTTTCGTCTGTGAAGGAAGATAACGGAAATTTTTGGAGTGTGCAAAGGATATTTTGCCCGAACTTCCCCAAATTTGCCCGAAAAACGTTTTGCGACAAACGTTTTCCCTACTAATTTTCTGTACCTGTTGGTATGTTCTATTTTCCTCTACCACGTAGCCATAGACTTGAAAATAGAAAATTTGGTACTTACATTTTGGTTCTTAAATTATTCTTAACCCAGCTGAAAAAAGTACGCTAGGCTATGCAAGAACATTGTCAGAAGCCACCTATCCCAGTACTCTAGCATCTGCCTCACAGTTCTGATGTTCGGCGTCCCGTTCACCTTCCAACTGTTGCTTTCAGCAAGAAACCTCAAACCTAGCTGAGGACATATATGCAACATAGTGTGAGACAAAATGTGTTCATCCAAACACATGAAAAGTACAGTTTTTCTGTAGTTTCCTGGCATGAACTCTACCAATAGGAAGTAGGTGTGCTGGATCTATTTTGCCCTTATCAGAACAAGACTAATAGGATTTTGGATGTAAAAGAACAGGTTAAACAACTGAATTTGAAACATTCAACGTGATTTCATTGAAATGAATGGCTTTTGATACAACTTTGCAATCGTTCCATTATTCCGTAGTTTAAAGTAATACTAGTACAATGGGCAGCGAAGGGGTAAGACAAACACGGGTCATGTTTTCTGGAATAAAGTCCTAGTGTAAACTGAATCACGGTATCGGAAAAGTGTTGTGATGAAAGTCGCACAAAAATATATTCCTAATGTACCTTATAATGTCAAGGTGAAAAATGTGTCGAATTCGAAGAACCTCTATAACTAACTCGCGCAACCGAATGGGGTGTGAAAATTTCGGATCACTGTCTTCACACCAAAATTTTTTGTTTCCGCTGCTGGAAGGGTGCCATAACTGTCTTTTCCGGATACTTTTATATCTCTTCGCCAGCTCGATTATTTTCAGTCATTGTCTTCAGGTAAGCTATCCATCTACTTCTAACGCTTGTTTAATCTGTACTCAAATACGTCAGTTATGCACGTGCGCCTTACCTCTTTCCGGGATATCCGGTGTTGGGTTTTCCTTGCGCAAACACTAGCTGATGCGTAGGCCCATACAGCTGAACAGTAAACAGATGTCGTGCACCTTTGGTTGCAAACTTAAAACATTTCGACGGGACCTGAAAGCTTTTCCTGCATGGTTAGTCTCACCCTGTTCATTTGTTGTTTTTTTCGGAGGCATTTTTATCTTGCACGTTTTGTAAGAATCAATTTGAAACCACTAGGTCAATCAATCAAAACGGCATTTCGGTCATTAGTTAAGACATTTTGACAAATAATTTCATGCGGTTCTGAAATGCAGCAAAATTCCAAGGGTGTTTACCATCAAATTGCAGGTTTACGTATAAATCATTGTGATGAAGGTTCAATGATTTAACAAACTTGGTGGCGCATGTAAAACTGTTTCGAAATAACCATGCATTACTCAGCATAAAACGGTTGCTGATACGGTCCGAACCGGTAAGGACCAGGTAAAATGAACCAGAGTCAGCAAGAAACCAAAAATCTTTGATAATTTAATAAAATAAACAGGCAAAGTAGGCTAACTTGCGTTTCCTCACAAAAATGCTGTCAAGACATGTTCCCACGTATAGTTAAATTCTGTAAAGTAGAAATGCGGTATAAAACTGGCTATGGTCTTCTTTCCAATGACGAAGTGAATCACGTTTTAGCACTTTGTTAAAAATAGATTTTCTCCAAATCGTCGAACTTTTTTCGGTGGATTTAAATTTTTTTGGTAGACTTACATCTGTAGGTAACACATTGTAGCGTACTTTACAAACATCATTGGAACCACATCACCACTCACTACAACGCATGTACAAATGATTTTGGATAGGAGTCTGTACGCTGGAATAGTTTGAAACACCTTGCAACTAATCCGTCGAACAGCAGACTGTTGTGAAAATACACTCTCTTGTCAAAAAACGCATCATTGGAAACAAGTTGTTGTGCAAGATGTAATCTACACAACGCTCGCACAGAAAAAATCAAAATTTATTCATTTAAAGAACTGTATCAGCTTTCGAAATGGTGCCGCTTTCATATTATTGGGGAATGGCGTACTGGCGGAGGAAAGTCGCTCCCCGTGTGTTTGAGAGAGCAGCAGGCAACGGTCTCTTAGTTTTGATATCACACTGTAATAAATGTGCCTTTGTTGGCATTTTTGCAACATGCCCAATAAGAAATTGTCAGCTGTTTTGCCTGCAGCTGTCTTTTTTGATAAACTAGGTTCACAATACATCAGTGGTTTTCAATCGGTGGGACATGGTCCAGTGGTTAAAGTCGCTGAGAGAATTTTTACCAAGTAGTGCACGAAGACTGATACCGGTCCCCTTAACTTCTGAGGCTCTCGTCGAAACTTGTATAGATTGTTTGCATATTAAACAGGATATAGACAAACAGCTACCGCACTAAGATTTAGAAATGGTAGATTGTTAAACTGGATATTGGCTTACACTAGTAATTTTGGACTTGAGTGCATTAAAACATAGCATGTGTAGGCCCGTATTTTCATACTCCCGGACCCGATGTAACTTTTGTACCCCCTCTCATAGGCCCTGTCAGTGGTAGGCCATGAGCTTGGCATAAATTAGGATGAAAGCATTATAAGACCTAAATAAATACAGGTATGTCATTATGATCAACTGGGATAGACAAACAGCATGTTCGACCTGAATGTTACGTTTGTGACATAACAATGTTGGACCTGAATGTTACGTTTGTGACATAACAATGTTGGACCTGAATGTTACGTTTGTGACATAACACCTAGTGAGCAATGCTAGCTGAAGCTGTATTTACGAGAATCGCTATGACATAGCATTGTAACAACATAGCAGAAAATGCTAAGCTAAAGTCATAAAAGTGTTAAATCTAGTAGATGATTATCAGCTTTGGGCCACCACCAATATCTTTCCTAATTGAATGGGCCATCAGCAGAAAAAAGTTGAAAGCACATCCACTACAACTATACCTTTGGCATAACGCAATGATGGTGACAGTGTTATTAGAGCTCCCAGCTACAACATGAACTTGCATCTTATTATATTGACGCACACGCTGACATTTGCGAAAACAATCAAAATTCAAGCTGAAGTGCAGGAATTTTAATCACGCCGACACAAACACAGCACGATAAAGCATTCGGTTATCAGCATAATAACTCGTGACGTCGCGACCAGAGAAATGGTAGCAAGTACAGTCACTAATTACCACGGAATGTCAGAGCTGAGCTTGTGAGAATTTCACTGACAAAATCAAACGGCAAAACGCAAACACAACTATAAAAGAGCTGCTAAAAATAACAGGATATGAGTAAAAAAACAATGACGCGGCTCCCACTAATGACGATAAAACGCAGCATTTTACGCACATCGAGGCAAACTGACAAAACAGACCGCTGGAGTGCATGAACGACAGAATACTGGTTTCGACTTACGAGCGCGAGTAAAACATACCAAGCTTGTCCGTGGCCTTGGCATTTTTTAAAATCAGCGCTAGCAGAATCAGAGACTTTTCAAATTGAAAATCGTTGTCTTTCAACAAAAAGAGCAAAAAAAGTAGAGTGGGCCGAACCTATGGTTCTCCCAAGAATTTTCTGATGTGATACCCACGGAAGTCGAACGTGATATCAACGAGGAAAGCCATATTAATTCATCATATTCTGCAACAGAAGCAAGGTTGCGAAGTACTGTACACGCCACAAACGTCGGCTTATCATATACAATGAATCGCTGATAAGGAGACTGCACTCGCCCGTCAGCACACGCGATTTAACAGCACACCTTCACATCACATGCCTGCAACTTGATATGCAGTTGAATTTTTTAATTTTTCGTATAACACACGACCTATGCATGAACGAAACTCTGCTTAAATGCGTCGAGCACTCCAACGCGACAACTTACGACGAACCAGACCAGGAGCTGTGTTTGCTTTGGATCAACACGTTGTGTAGCTTGGGTCCATTTTGAGCAAACTCGGTCACCGCTTTCCGCTGCGAACTAAAAGCAAAATCCATGCGACTCCGATGAAGTGCATACTTGCTATGCTATATTGCCTAGAGACTGCTGAGAGGTCTATGATTGCAGCAAACTCCGTTATTTGACTGCAAAGCTCTATTCCATAATATTTTGTTGTTCGGAGCGAGACTTTCACACACCTCCTTTTGAAAGACAGTTGGTCAGTGAAAATCATTATTACATTTCTGACCGGCAATGAGAAATTAGTTTGGGGTATCATCACTTCAAGAAACAGTCAGTAATGACGGTTCGTCTGTGCGGCAAGAAAATGTACAGCCCATGTGCGGTCAGACTTGCAGCGATTTGGTTCTCGAACCCAAAAAATTTGCAAAGCGATGTCCTGCTTGCTTTCGAATGCAAACCCCGCGAATACCGTAGCAACGTGTTTGCAATGAAAAAGCCTGAACGAGAATGCCAAGCACCATAAGTGTTGCCTCTGAGACGCAAAAGGTTACCGAGCTGCGTTTGAAACGACATGCAGAAATACTTCAGTGCTTCAGGTTGCATTTTACTAACAAGCTGTATGGAAAGCAGGTTCTATTTTTAAGAAAATTCGTTTGTATCTTAAGCCTCAAAAGGAATGAAAATTGAGCTTTTCTTGCTTTAACTTTCCGAGCCGAATGCATATAGTAAAAAACCGTACCCACATAGTCTTATTACGAAAACTGCGCATTAGAAAAAAAACATTGGAAAAGGTGTGCTTGCAATTAAAATCGCATTTCGTTTCGATCGAAGAATTTCCAGAATTTAATTGCAAATATTTAAGCCCTTAATGCCATTCTTTCAATTCGCTGACGTTAAAGCACACCACAACGCAGAAAAAAATACACTAAGTCATTACCACGCAGAAAGTCGCGCACTAGAAGATGATTTGTCAAGTTCAAATCTTAATGCTTTGTGGTTGAGTGGTAATGTTCATGAAAAGCAACTACAGTAATTGCAACAAGGTTGAACTTGGTTTACTTCAAGTATTTTTACATCTTTTTGGTCTATGGATGTCAGACTTTTTTGACTTCGGTGTAAGAACATTGCATGCTCGAAAAAATGCTGTTGGGTCATTAATTACAGACTTTGGCAGCACAGAGCATCACTGCGGTAAGAAGTTTTATCCGGCAAGGAAAGTGCGGCTTGCCTCTTACTGCGAAGACAAGACGCGTTATGAAGCAAGCAACGAGGGTTATCATTTAGAGAAACCTCCGATATTTTTTCACTTTACGACGTGGAACAGCAATTTGACCCCACGGACAGGGTTTTGGTAAAGCTATCTATGCGTTGCATGTTTCATAATAGAAAAAATTCCACTGGAGAAAACGCTTTTCAGCCAAGGGGAAATTACGAAAGAACGCAAACGATGTACACGGAACAAACGTTTTTGTTGTTGGTGCGTGCAGGTTTTAGGTATACGCCAAAAGCAAAACTGCCGTCCTTATTCTGTAAGCTATTTACCCAAGGTAGGCTGAACAAAAGAAATTGAAATCATCTGCAAAACAGTAGAGTTTCACAAGAGACAAAAGCTTGCCAGATTGAACAGGAAATCTCTTTGTCACAGTATCGTTGAGCAATGGTAATTGGCCATCCGTACTTCTTCACATGTGGATGGCTAAAATGTAGTGAGCTCCGAACTTTTCGTAAGTGCAAAAATGTGGCTGCAAAGATATCAGTGTTCAAAAAAATAATGGACTTTCACGAAACTTAAGAACAAGCTGCTACAGTTCACATGCAACTATCAAGTTGGCTTTCCTGCTCGATCAAATACGAAACATATATTGTTGACATCTGCGTATGTTAAATGCTTTTCTTAAAACAGAGGAACAACAATATCAGCAGTAAAGTCAGTGTAGAATAATGCAGTCTCTTCGTCCCACGGTAAACGATAGTGACTTCTAAACCTGGTTGCGTATTCTTCCGGTTGCCCACCACGTTTCCGTCATGACATTTTCACCTTTTGGGACATATCTTCAGCTGTGTAAACTGCACAAAGAAAAAATACAGTTGATGTGTTGCTAGTGATGAACAAGTTTTTGGGATTTTAACAATAAGAAAAAAAGTCGGTCGTATTGGAAGTGATTTTGGCAAAACGTTTTTGAATAATCTAAGTATTTAAATGATTCGTTTTTAGAACTTGAAAACAAAAAATCAGTGACTTTTTCAGAACGAAATAAAAAAAAACTATGTATGTGATGTTTAACAGATTTCTTGCGACTCATTCTAGAAAACGCTCATTGATAAGAGGCATTTATTTTAACAAGTATTGTAAGGTTTGTTTTAATTCGACTACCCAGTCCTACTTGGCGTCTCTTGTTAAAAAAGACCATCGCTAATCCGTTTTATTTAAACCGCGTACAATCGCTTTGTGCTACGTACAAATTCAAGCTGTAAAATCTACTATATAGAACAATACATTGATAACAACAATCAAGTTCGTAACTGTAACGACAAAAAAACATATAACCTTGAACTAATTTTTAGCCGAAGATAATCTGCTCTGCAAACTCCTATGCTGATCAATTCTTTTATAGGATGTTCGTTTCGCAAGGTAACCTTGCACTGTACAAGTAATGACGCGAGCACCAGAAAGCCTGAGTCATACTTTACAAAATTAAATACCTACCTGCTTGCAAACACGGCGCTAAATATTTGCTAAAGATTGAGCGCTACGTACCAATAGGTGATTTTTCAACTTCTACCAGGTCATTAGCTACGAAGATGGCAGCCAGACGTTAAGTAGCCGAAAAATGCCAGATAAAAATGATTTGTCATATATGTCTTAACACTGAACAGACTAGACCAATCATAGGACCTGATAATGCAGAGCTTGAAAGGCTCGAACAGTAGTTGCAAGGATTAAATGGGACCAAACAAAGAGGTTATTGCCCGAAATATCGGAGTAGTTGGCATGGTTTAAAACAGGGTTGGGGAACCTGCGGCCCGTGGGGCAAATGCAACCCGTGTGAACATTTGATATGGCAAGCATCAGAATTTTCGTTACCCAATATAGAGTACAAGATCGCGTCGAAACGAAACTCCATGATAAGCAGGTAGTTAGACAGTAAGCCAAAAGTCTCTATCCCTTAAGGTAGTGTGCCATAAGAAGCCTCTATCCCTCGTAATAAGATAGAGGTAGAATTTAAGGATAAAATCAAGTGTTATTTCCGGCCCGCCAGCGATAATCCGCAATTTATCCGGCCCGTGATAGTAAATAGGTTCCCACTCCTGGTTTGAAACAACGGAACATGTCTCCAGGTTCCTTAAAAGCCATAGTCGAACGGCAACCAAACCATTTGAAGAGCAAACAATTGCCTAACTTTTCATTTTTGCCCAGTTTTCTGTTTTTCGATTAATCCACAACTTTTTCCCAACGTTTCCCAGGATTTTGATCGAAATTGATGATGAATGACATCAACACACATCACTACCCATTCTTCTCCAGCGCACTGTAAACCACCTCTGTACCTTACTCAAATATTTTCAACTTGACAGAAATCACAAAAAATACAACTGATGTCCAACGTGGAGCACGAATTTGTGTTGGATCATTTTGTATAATCTCAAATAAATTTTCTGATTTTTTTCTCTTTTTGCCCATATCTAAACATACTTTTTATCTGCGAGAGAGTGACTGCTTCACTGCCATCTACCTCCTACGGTTCTGACAAATACAGTAGAACTCCGATTATCCGAACGCCTATTATCCGAAACGCTTATTATCCGAACACGACTTTAACAAAAGAAATTAGAACCTGACAAGAA
>JGI24159J19872_10006235_pt1 | contig 15505 bp, 10 predicted proteins | sample Ectturendosymbi4_FD_19872 | JGI IMG/M metagenome (IMG submission 19872) | reverse complement strand
ATTTTCGTGCCCACCCAGATACCTAAAACCCATATAGACACCGGTACAGTATATGCGGCTTACATTAAATTTTTAAATCTATCTCATGCGGCTTACATTAAATTTTTAAATCTATCTCATGCGGCTTACAATCAAGGGCGGCTTACAATCGAGTAAATACGGTAACCACATTTCAGCAATAAGTCTCCAAAAGGTCAGCGAAGTCTAATCAATTTGCGATTTGCTTCACTTGGAAATCGATTTCACGCAATTTTACGCGTCGTCATCCAAACAGAACTGCGTCGACCTTTTGGAGACTAATTGCTGATTTGCAGCAATTAACGACCAATCGCCGACAACGTAAACAACTAAACAAAATAATTTTTTTACGTGACAACGTGATTTTTCAAACAGACACAAAAACACCTGCAACGAAGCGCTCGGCACATCCAATGAAAAGAGACAACGTATCACTTCGTTCTGTTTCAAACCATTCCATCGAGCGACAGGTACTCTCCAGAACTTACCCACGGAACTCGGCAAGTTCTTCCCCGTGTACGAAAAGCAGGTGTTGTCCGTGAAGCATGCCGCTTTCGTGCTGCGAGTGACCTGGCACGAGAGTGTCTCCAAGTCGATCTTGTTTGGCTTGATCTTGCTGACCGCGACCAGCTTCACGACTGGCCTCGCCCTGCGGACGCACACGCAAGCACGCTGTGACGCTCAGCGGGGAAGGAGAGGTCAAACGAGTGCAGGCGGACAACAGGAAGAAGTGGCCGCCGCCGTTGCGACCTAGTTCTGAATATAAGTAACGCTTTTCGGCCCAACACTCGCTTCCACTTTGAAGCGCATTATCCGTTTCCCTTATCACGACGCTAAAGTTCGGAGTTGGGTGGAAACCTAGTCAGCATCAAGTGTCCAGTCACGCGCATTGGCGCTGTTTTGCGCTCTGTAAGCCACAGGCCACGGCCTGACACATTAAGGGTGTGGAAAGATTTCCTGGTCCGTTTTCATCTACACGCCTGCGAAAGGCAGCGTTCCCACCAGGGAGGAAAGGCGTGTTTTCCAGCATTGAATCAGCCACAAGCGGCGTTTCGCCGAACATTTTTTTTTTCACAAATAGTGCTGCTTTTCACCAAACGTGTTGCTTTCGATGAAAAAGAATTTGTAGCAGGTTTCATTAAAAACCGTTCACAGTTTTCAATGGAACCTGATACAAATTCCTCTTCGCAAAGCATGAAACAAAGCTCGGCTGGAACACGAATCAAGCCAGGCTTTCTTCTGGTTCACGGTGGGATTTCTCATAACACAAAATTTGACGCTTTCCCTTTTATGACAACTCACACTAAAAGAAACGATTTAAAATAACAGCACTGTTGGGGACCGCCTTCACTGGCACGAAGACACCAGACCCAGTGAAGCCTGATGCGTAAAAAATCCGTTTGCCTGGTTGCTACGCAACAAACGACGTCATAGGAGCAGGAAAATAACAAGACCCTGGCTGAAGTTGTTGACATATTGAGCGTTAGTCAACAGCGGCAATAAACGTACCGTACAAACGCTTCAGTGCAGGCATCGACCGATCGACAAGCAAACTTACCTTATCACAACAGCGTGGTCGGAAAGGTAAGCACCGACAACCACGTCCTTGTAGCCATTATCGTCCAGGTCTTTTCCTCCTTTCGCGGAATAACCAAAGCCTCTCATTTCGCCGCCGGCCGGCATTCTGCCAGTGGCTTGGAGCTGTGCTCCGTGTATGATTTGGGACGGATACGGCAACGCGCCGTTGGGTCCGCCGTTGAAAACGTACAGGGCCCCGAATGGCTGCTTCAGGTCGGCGTAGGTCCCGTTCACTTCGTACGGAGCGCCGACCATAAAATCTGTTGCGGAAATCACTCTTATTGTGCAGGGCTGGCGTGTCGCTCGAACTGCTTTCGCTCTGCGCTTCAAACGAAGGAGCGAGGGACAGAGCGAGCGTTCGTTTCCAGGAGTTTTTGTCTCATGGCTTCGACAAGCGAGCATCACGGAGTACACCGAAAAAAAGAACAGTGACCCGCGGAAATTTAGACCTTCACACCGCAAAGTGCCCAACCCCTCGTTTTCTACACATATCGCCAACACCAGAACAAAAAGTACCAGACTTTCGAACTTTTAACAAAAAATTATATTCGTTTTTGAATGACCCTAACAGACATCCCCGGGTCAGTAGAATATTCTACAAAGAAGCACGTGCTAAGACCACTAACACTGAACAAATGAGGTACAACCGCAACCACTGAGGTACAATCGGAACAATTGAGGTACAACGGCAACCGTAAACAATGTAGTACACCCGCAACGATGACTGGACATTGTTGCTTCTTTCAACTCGTAGCTTCATCGCTTCTCGATGACGGGCGTCAAAATTAATCTGCGTTTTTTTTTTTCGAAAAGCGTTTTCACAAAATCAGATATCTGCAACTTTACATCCAGGCGTAAACAGAGAGAAGAGTCACCAACTCGCTACGTGCTAAGATTCTTGCAGAACATGCAACTGACTCGTCGCGTAGCGAAGAAGCTACGAGTTGGAAGAAGCAATCATGCTTTTTTCCCAACCAACGTTGCGAGAACCTTGCAAGGACAGCAAGCGTACCTTTGTATCCATCATTGTTGATGTCACCCAGTGACGTGATCGCGTGACCGAACCTGGCCATGCTGACGTTGCCGTTGATGATGGTGGGAGGTGAGAACACCAGGTGGCGTTGCACGCTCGCTGAGCTTCCTTCTTTGAAGGTAAAGTAAAAAATTCTTATTCTTTGCAATTCACCGTCCAAGAACGGTTCGCGCGCGGTGCTTGTCATTGACTCGCCACCGTTGCCGAATCAATTGCGAAAGTGGCCGCGCGGCTCACGACGTAAGCAAGCTTGGGTGGGCGCCGCAGGCCACTCGTGACGAGTATGAATGGAACTGAACTGAACTCACAGCCCAACCGCTAAGAGAGCAGAAATACTTAAACCAGGGACGAATCCAAGCGCGTTTCAGCAACAGAAACGAATTTCAAGGAGCTCTGATTCTTTTGATGAAGTATTTGCAAGTTTCGAAAAAAACATGGCCAAAACAATCGCGGTGAACGTTTCTGATCCTCGACAAAAAATCTTTTGAGCTTGGACTTCTGGAAAAGCCCAATATGATATTTTCTTTGCAGCCTGATCAACCACACAGCAGCACTACGGTTTGAGAAAAATTTAGTAAGAGAGCCTTGATGGCTGTTATGCTGAACGTAGATGAGCATTGATCAGTGAGAACAACACGACGGTTGACCCGGTATGAACTCTGAACTACAAAAAAATGCAACTTGTTTATAAAAAAACGAATTAGCCCTCGCATCTTATGAATTAAAAATGAAACAGCCCTCACATCTTATGAATAAAAAATGAAACAGCTGCCGCCTCATTTCAAGCAATCTGCAGCTTGAAAGCAAGCTGTAAAATTTACATGAGATAGCACTGTTCAGTGTTCACGCACTTTCGATAACGAATAAACTTTTCTACTTGGTTAGTTTGAGGAACATGAAGCTTTCATACAGTTTTGCAAAATAATGGAAATTGTTTAAGTTTTTTTTCAACGCCACGACATTCGCTGCTTGCATTTTGCAGTTGACAATAGGTCAACCGGTGCTTTCCCAGCTTGCATGACGTGTCGACGCGCTGATGCTATAAATAAATCAAAAGACGCACTACACAAAAAGCATTCAAAGGTTGTTATTTAATGCCATTCTTTAGCTGGATATAAGCTTGTGACGTCCTTGTCATTTCAAAATGACACCACAGAGGATCGCGACGCCCTAGTTCGGAAATTTTGCGTTAAACTAAAGCGACCTACGGGCATTGTTGTGAACGCAGAAACTGGTTTTGGAAAGCTGGCAGAGGAAGGCCAGACAGTTTTAACTTAAGGCCGATGTAAAAAGAATTTAACAAAAAAATAAAAAACATAAACAGGTAAAAACAGAAAAAATGAAGTGTTGCAAACAGAAATAATGATTTTAACCGAACAGAAAAACAAATTCGACAGACGTAACAAAAAAACAATCGATAAACGTCATCGCATGCCTCAATCTCACGTTTGCATTGATAGTGGGCGGCGAAAAAAATGAAGGCTTGTGGTGCTTCATTCTTTGAAGGCAAAGTAGAAAATTTAGTATTTCTTTGCAACTTACCAGCCAAGCGATCGAAAACGTGGTTGCCAAATAAATGTCGCATTAGTTAACTACGGCTGAGTAAAAGGATGTGTTACGGAGATACAATGAGTTTTCTTGCTTTGTTTTTATACTTTTCACAAGATTAAGCACGTATGTTCATAAAGCATTTATACCGCAACAAGCTGCGCTGTCGCTATGGAAACAAGCTTCCGCGTCTTTCGAAAACATAACGTCGCAACAGCTTTGAAAAGACGCAGGTTCTCAGTTCGAGGTCGCGCAAACGACTCTGAAAACGAAGGAGAAAAAAGCCCTCGAGCAAAGCGTTCCGTACCCGGCTCCTGGTAGTAGATGTATATCCGTCCGATTTCCGGTTGTTTTCTTTCAAAATCCGAGTAGAGCGGTGAACCGACCACGATGTCGTCCAAGCCGTCTTTGTTCAAATCCACTACATTCAGTGCGTGGCCGAAGTACTCTCCCACCTGAAACGTTCAAGTCACTGAGTGCAGCGAGAGAAAAAATCAGCAAGCAACGAATTTATGCGAAATAAAATGGAAGATCTCGTGACGCGTGGAAAAGCGAAACACGCAACAAAAAACAATGTTTATTGCAACAAAAAACTACTCATTGGGCTTTTACCCGAAAGCTAAGTTATTTTACGGTGCTGTGTGCAATAGCAGAAGAAAAATGGCAAGTAGTTGGTTTTTTAGGGATGCCAGGAATTGTAGCTACGATCATGGGGTCAATGATAGCCAAACCAGTGTGGTAAAAAATCATGACAACTATGAGCATAACCGTGAACGGTGGATCTACACTGCTATTAAATCGTCCAAATTTATACCTAATTCGCAGAATATAATTAACACTTAACACCCAAACATTTTGGTGAACGATGAATCCCGCATAATACCAGACATCTGCCTCAAGCCAGCTTCAGAAAAAAGCATAAAAATTTTTATGCCTTTAGCTTCGAGACCGAAGATTTTCAAAGAAATGCGTAGAAAAGATCAGTGTACAACTCAAGTTCTTGGTCTTGCTGCAGTCACGCGACATCAGCGTAGCAGCTCTTAAAATTTCCCCAACCGCCAGCATATCAACGAACTCCACTCAAACTTGAATTTTGGGCCATTACTGGATTTATGTCCCTCACTAAGACAATCTTTTTTAACAGATTTTCCCACATATGAAAGTCGAGTGTACTTTGTTTTTATTTCACATCTCCTTAGGTTGTTTTGCAAGAATGATTAAAAGTAACAGACTTGCGTTTGGGTGGATAGTTTTTTTTTTCTATAGCCACTCCAACGTGACTCCACATTCCTGCAGTGCAGCCTGAAATGTTTCGACTGACTTAAGTAAATAAAAACTTGTTTGCGCGACTCCACAGTCATCACCGGTTTTCAATTTCTATTAACAAAAGCAAATGTAAGCCATAACCGCACTTGGGTGCTTCGCAGCCGGACAAGCTCTTACTTACGCAAACTTGACAACCTTGCTACTCGCGGAAAATATCAAATAATGATCAATACCTTTTTCCAAAACCGAGCAACCGTGCTTGAAAAGGCATGGCCTGAAATCGTTGATGAAAAGAACAACGACACAAAAGATTGTCAGTTGCAGTGAAAATGTTCATTACTAGTTAGAACCTGTTTTATTTTTCGCTGAGACATTTCGGTCATTTGTCCCACAGTTGTATTAACACTCGCCCTAAAAGTGTTTTTAGCCTATATTTTCAAACATTCTGACTGAAATGACTTAATTTTTTTCGGTCATTTCAAAAGCGTTTCGGTCTATGACCGAAAAAAAATGGTTAAAACAAGTAGCAAAGCAGAGAAAACCGGTTTGAGCAATAACGCAATATGATGAATGCAACAGCGAATAAGCAATTGTTTTTCTCTAAGGCAGTGGTTCTCAACCTGGGTTCGACGGAGCAGTTTCAGGGGCTTGACGAAGGTCATCTGAAATATGACTATTTGGCTAAAAGTGTGGGACTACTGTATAATTAAATATAAACTGTTGAATGAGTTAATTTCAGTAACCCATTTTTATTTTCTGTTACATTGGGCAAAAAGGGAGTTCGACAAAAGCTTGGATATCTGCGTAAGGGTTCGGCGTGTTTGCAAAGGTTAAGAACCACTGCTTTAAGGGAAAAAAAGATGTCAGCGGTGATGTAGACACGGTCAGTCCTGAGCGCATGAAGACAAAAACAGCTAACAACTAAATCTGTAGTCGCCATGAACGTTACAAAAGCAAATTTAGTTGCAAAAACGCACTTTACGTAACAAACCGCGCCTCGGACAGGTTTTTAACAACATTTATTTAGAAAAGGATCAACAACTGCACGGTGCATTAACAATGACACAGACACGTCACAACGAAAATAAACACCGTTGCAAATACCTGCTTTCCGGTGAAATTCACCAGGGGAGCATTCATCATTTCGTCGTAAACAATAACCATGCCCAACAAGTCATAACCAAACCTCCTGGGAGCGCTCGTCACCAGCAAATTCAATTTGCTCCCCGTGAAGCCAGTGTCCACAGCATAGCCTGTTACGAGAAAGAGCAAATTGCAAATCGCGCCATTATCGTCACAACCGAAATCGGATCACACCGCGCAGCAAAACGATCGCTTTGGGTGAGTGCAGGAGATAGTGGTAAAAACAAAGTTTCAGACTTGCTTAATCTGCTGTCATTTTGTTTACACAAACATTCAACGTGTCGTGGTAAGTTTTTCGTGTCGCATCACGGTTCATTGTTTGAACTGGTTGGAAGGTTTTCTTTGATGTAATCAATAAGTAAACTTATCAACTAAGAAAACCCGACCCTTACCCATGTAATTTCCGTCGTAGGTCTGTCTGTAATAGTCGTTTTCGGTCCATCCAGGAGGGACTTCGGGCTTAAACTCGGCTGTGTGAATGGGCAGGTCGCTTATGTTTTGTTTCAAGTTGTTTATCAGCATGATAGAGCCTTGGTTGTAATACGAGCCCAACGCTCCCAGAAGGATCTTGGACTGATCCTGTGAGAAAAAAGTGTGCTCACCAGTGTCGATCGCTTTTTTTGTAAAAAAAAGTGGTGGTAGAAAAAAAAGTGACGACCAGTGTCGTCGGTCGCTTTTTTGTGAACTAAGAGCTGTTTCAGTTGTACGCGATGAGATAAATGGAATGGCGAAATAAGTACGTAAATCGAAACTAATTGAAAAAAATTAAGCAGAAACGACAAAACATCATATCACGCACCACCTTGAAATTGCCCAAATTAAAATAACTGATTTTTAACTTCCAGTCATTGACGCAGGATTTAAACAGGGCGTGGTACAGTGTCACGCCAGTCGCAGCTTTTTGTTTGTTTTATTTTCCCGAAAATGTGTGACTTCTTTTGACTAAACTCTTCGTCGCAGAATTTCAAGGCGCGCAGCTGTTAACTTCCCAACGCTAACAAACTTTACTCTCGCTTCAGTACAATTCCAACACTTCACGAAAGCTGCGTTTGCAGGGTTTGCCTCTCAGAATCTTAGAGCGCACTGCTTTCATAACTTAGCCATGATTCTCACTGCACATATCCACATTTCAGCATCAAGACAGATGCGTCGCTGACGCGAAATCGATTTCCTAGCAAAGCAATTTGCGATCAGGTTCGGTTGTGTCACCTCAGTGGTGTCTTGATGCTTTATGAGCAGGTGTTGCATACAGACTTTGATGACTTGTTTAAATGCTCATAAAATCGCACGTAACACGGTTGAACAGCTTTAGAGGGAAACAGTACTTCAGGAAGAAGCCGGCGCGTCGCTGTGCTAATGTGTGCGAAAATCAGGGGGTGGATTAACTTCTTGATTCGCGGGCCGCACCGGAGTCTAAATTGTGGCAGGAGGTGGCATATCGGTAGCAGATGGATATATACGTCTTGCGTAAACCAATATAAACGAGAATGCATCGACGGAATTTCGACGAGTCCATAGGTCGGATCGAAGGGTTTTCCGGTATGTGGCCCTCGCCTGGCGGTAACTGACACAAACCTGTGTATTGCTGTACTTAACTTCGTTACAACTGAAATCACAACCACGCAAAAAAACTTAAACATCATTCAGAGATTGAGGTAATGCACGTGTACCAGAAAAAAAAGCAAGCAATTCTAAGAACAAGAACATTTTCTGAAAAGCAGAAACAAAATGGATGTGGTAGCGTTTAACTTACCACATCTATTATTCAAAGACTATAGAAATACACAACAACCAGTAATTTCCAAATTTTGCAATTTGTGTTGTAAGAGGCAGGCCGTTGGAAGTGATCCAACACTGCAATAACTGTAGAACTTAGGGGAAAAGTGGGAGTAACGGCATTGCAGTTCCGACATAGCTTCTGTTTGAAAGTTATGCTTACTAAAACTCCTTTACCTACAGAAATGCTGGGGAACGTAGTTTTTGAAACTAACTATCATTGCTTGTTTTCATGCAAGGAAAAGACATAAATACCTCTTTAATATCATGAACAATATCCAAACCATATCATTTCAACCAACCTTTGTGAAAGCAGCGCCGAAACCAGCTTGGCAGTAACTGTGTGAGCTCCCGTAGTGGGCATTGAGGGATGTGCCCAGAGAGTTGATGCATGGTTGATACCGGTAGACATTTTTCTTTGGTTTGTTGAAGTCTTGCAGCATATAGCATATCCCCGTCGGATCGTAGTAAGCGTCAGATGTTCGCGTGGCAGGGGTCAGGTGAGCAAAAACAGGGGCGCACACCTGCGACGAATTACAGCTGTGATTGTTAGCTGGTTGAGCACAACAATTAAAAGCAGGGTTGAGGAGTCGGTGTCGAGTCGCAAGGGGTCGGAGGTTTTTGGGTGGAGTCGGAGTCAGATTCCTAACAACACTGGGAGTCGAAGTCGGATTTTTTGTTTTTTGTCCGACTCCGGAACTCCAATCGAATCAATTTTTTACATCACACTCCAAGCTGAGAATTCGCGTTGAAATGGTACAATTTCTTTTGAAATTTTCATTGAAAGGAAAATTCTTGCTGTGTACCACGATTTCCATTCATTGCTAGTTGCTACAAAATTGTTGACAGCCAAACTTCACGTTAAGGAGTCGGAACCGATGTCGGAAATTTTGGAAAGGTCGGAGTTGAAGTCGAACATTTTACCTCCGACTCCGCAACCCTGATTAAAAGCCCTAGGTTTTCTGTAGGCTTTCGAGGAATCAGCCGACTAGGCTCTGCTTTCATCTTTTTGCGATGAAACTCCACTCCACAGGTGGAACAAGCAAGGAATCTCTCGCAAATTTTTAATAGGAATCAATTTCACGTAACACTACGCATCGTCAGTCCTTACATCTGCAAGCAGTGATAACAGGTGAAATGTTGAAAAGCTAAAACAAGAACAGAGAAAAGAAAACAACCTCAATACTGCAATGAATAAATCACACAACATCAGTTGCGACAGTTAAAATTAGAAATTGCGTCTTACTCAACTACATGCATTCACTGGAGCTTCAAAACGTACTGCAAAAATAACATAAACGTAATAAATCACAACACAAGCTGCGATGATTAACAATATAAAATATGTCTTTCTCAGATCAGTGCGTTCACTAGAATTTCGCTTTACTGAGCAAGGCGACGCTTCCATTTAGCTTGAAACAAGACGCCGTATGATCCAGAGCTTCTGCAGAATGCAAAAGTTCTGGTTGAGCACATCGTGGAAAATATTAGAGTAAAATACCCGGATAAACATAAAAAGTGTCGAATCAGTGCGCTGGCGGCAACTTCTGCAAGTGGTGCTTGGCATAGCACGTAGCATAGCAATCGAATCAGCCAATTTATTACAGGTTAAAACGAATGCCCCACTTTAAACTAATCTACAGCACATCAAGTAACTCTTTGTCCGAGATAACAGTAAAAATTACTTGGGTGCATTTTATTCGTTCAACTAGACCATTTGTCACACAATCAATTGTTGTTCTTTAGTTTGCAAGAAAATGCTTGTTTTGTTTAAAAAGCATGATCAGTATCTGATCTCATCAAATCAACATTTTTAATGACGAAAATGCTTTTGTCGGAAATTTCACGGTTTCTTACAGTATTTTAGAAGTTCTTCGTCTATGCGAAATGCATTAACGAGTCCAAAAGCAAAGTTCAGTCTCCAAATTATACAAACAAAATGTATAGGCCATGAAATCCAGTTTCTACAAATGCAAGGTTAAAAATGCAATATTACTTTAAATTTGCTTTGTTACACCGAAGTAAGCTAATTATCTCTTATCAAACCTTGAAACATGGACATTAATGTGAAACAATTTTTTGCCAAAAAGAACAAAAATTAGCAAATCTCAGCATGAATAATCAGCATAGATTATACCTAAAGATGAAAAAATGCACCATATAAACATAATAAACTACTCATACATATTTACATACCAGCAGTTGTCTGCCGCTACCTATGACCACAGTAGAACCAAGCCTAGGATCAACGTTGGTCAAACTTGGTTCTGAATAAAAGAAGTGACAACAGACGACGGTAAGATAATGTGCAAAATGGCATTCTACACTGAACGTTACTTAGCGTTCAGAATCACCGCACAAATTTAGAAAAAAAGTTACGTAAGTTTTCTGAAATATGGACAGCTACTAATAGCATATTTAAACAAAGGAAGGAACTAACTTAAGACATGTTAATGTCAATGTGAAGCAATTATGTTGTGCTCTTATTAAAAATTTTACCAAATTTCATTTGGCTGTCGACCTCCTTGGAATTTTACCAAGGGGTTGACAGCCAAAAGTATATGCTGACCCCTGATCTATACATTTGTCCAAAAATAGCATGAACTCAAAGAGTAGTTTAACATGGAACAACAAATTCCATAAAGCGTGAGTATTCAAACCTGTAGGCAAGAGTTGTCTTTACTTGATGAATGAGGCTTCTAACTATTATAATGAAGGAAAGTAGCTTGTCACGCATCAACAAAAATATTTTAAGAATTAATCTTTTCTCTCTCATATGACCATTTGAGTGCCTGTGCATGAACCACAGTAGTTAACTTAGCTAAAAATCCTGCTAAGTATTTGAGACCTTCAGTAATCATTGGAAATTAACTGCACCTAAAATGAAACTCTGTAAACTATTTTATTTTATCTGGTAATTATTCTTTGTGAAGCAGATATGAGCATGATTATGGCAATTTCTACAGATAACTGAGTACTTAGCATTGAGCTGATGCTTTTTAAAAAATCAAAACATTTCTTGAAAGTGAAGATATGATATGATCATTACAGATTTGTTGACACAACTGTGTGGCAACTATTAATAGAGCAGTAAAACTATTACATAAAGAAAGTTTAGGTTCAATTAGATGTTTGCATTTGAACTTCCACAGTGTAAGAGATCTTCTTGAACATGCACATCTACTACATGAAAAAATATTAAAGTTTTTCTTGTCTAATTTATAAAACGCAGACACCGTGACACGCTGTGCAAAATATTACAAAAGTCTGCAAAAAGTTTAACTGAATTTTGCAAACCTACACAGGGCATTTGACAAGGTTAGTATTGTTTCTACCAGAAACCAAAAAACTACAAAATGCAATTTTGATAAATAATAAGGATATCTTAAAAGAACAAAACACTGACAATAAACAAAGACACAAAAAAACAAACACACACATCGCACAAACATGCACATATACTTGTACAAACCAACAATGTCACCAACTAACCTCTGGCAAAGCTTATGAGCTTGCATGTAGAATTGGACTTGTAATCACATTTATAAACAGCACCTCCTTGTTCAGAGTTGGGTGCACCAACAATAAGCCTGAAAAAAATTATTATTGGCAGTTAGCTGAGAAGAGAGAACACTAGCTTTAAACATAGGATTTTAAATTCCAACTTGCAAAGAGGTAAGCCTATACACACAACACTCTGATATTCCATACCAGTGACATGAGCAAGATACAAATTGGGCAAAACCATGTAAGCCGTAAATAAATTCCATATTTTACTTCAGCAAACTCAGCCTGCAAGTATGCATATTTCAAACCTGTACCTACATTAAATTACATCCTTGTTTATTCCTTAAGAGTGAAATGTGTACATCAGCTGCAACAAAGCTAGCCAAGCATGACTGTGTTCATTGATAATTCACAGTGGTGGTTGAGTATTAATGTGCATAGAATGTGTTGGCAGCTTGGTACCTCAAGCAGTAAGCAGCTCTTGCCATTGGTGAAGAATGTGTTTGGCATCTTTTGTGTGTGTGTGTGTGTGTGTGTGAAGGCTTCAATTGCTTGACCAAGGATAAAACTGTAAAGTGCTGCTGAGTGCTATAAAAAAGGAAAACTGCCGCTGTGTGGAGCGGCAGTGCGTTGAAATACTGTACGCTACATGAAATGGGGGCTGGTTGTACTGTAGTATGCTAGACTATTGTTTCATTGCAGTGCATTGTTTAGTTTTGAAGATTATCAAAAAAATGTTAGTTACAGATCGATAAATTAATGAATTTGAAGCTCATAGATAATGTCAATATTCTCCATTGAAAAATGCAAGTTACACATGGTACATACGTTCAGCTTAGCTCAGAGGCTAATTGCTGATGTTGGTTTGCCCAAAATGGTATTGTGGACTAGGGGTCAGCAAACACCAGGCCGGTCGTATCAGTACATGAAGAAACTGTTGGCAGACAGACTATGTGGAACCAATGCCAAATTAGTCTAAAAATGACTGGAGTGACTGACATTTCAAGGAACACATTGTGGGTGACATTGACTACAATTATCCTTACCGGTCAGAGCATCTTATTGTGGCAAAACAAGGCCAGATCTCTCACTGCATCAGTGCCATGACTTGTGAGTTGTAATATATTTGCATGTACTAAACATGCATTATCTTAATGAGGGCGGTCCACAAAATAATGCCAGGCTGAAATCGGTCCACAGTGTGAAAAATGTTGCCAATACTGCTGAAGGCTTCCATGTTTCCTGGAACGTAATCTTATCATGTTTCAACAGCAGCAAATTGGGTGTTGTAGTAGGCACCTGCAGGGCAGACTAATACAATTTAAAGTGATAAACCCTTTGTTTTGTCCGATGTATACAGAAATGCTACAGTAGTCTGTGCAAACAAACGATTGGTATTGCTTACTTTATCCGTTCTTGTCTTTCATCATCCAATCAAGCTGGATTTTGTGAAAGGTAATAACTACTGTGCTACATAANAGCTGTCCCAGAAAAATGTTCTGTGCTTGTCATTTCAAATAAGAAAGCCTACAGCTCTACAATGTGTCAAAGAATTAAGTTACTCATGAAGCTGGTACTAATAGACTAAAGACCGCAGCACAGAACACAAAACCCAGTGTTTCTGAAGCTCTTATGTAAACACACAGCTCCAACATGCTTGTTCTGGTCCGATTGCACTAAGCTCTGTTGACATGATCTATTTGAATAAGAGCTGATGATGCCTACATCGTAGGCGAAATATATGCTCTGTAAGATCTTAAAGTGTCTGATTCTTTGGTGAGAAAGGATTTCTTTCCATAGACACTGTTGACATGATAGCTGACTTTCAGCACACCTTTCAGCATGACCACATGAATAGGTTTACTGTTTGCAGTATTTAACTTCTTTTTTCTCGCATTAGGCATTTACTGTTTTTGCATTAAATAGTAAAAAATATTAGTGATCTTTGATGACTCACAGTTTAGAGATGTTTACAGATTCATTACAACGATCAACCACTGAGTTCACAAAATCCTTGTAAGATGCATATTGTCCATGGAGTTCTTTCGCAATCAAAAACTAGTCGCACCAGCTTCACCCATCAGAGAATGGCGGCCAATGCCTTCACAGCACTAGCTGCAGTGGATACAAATCATGGAAAGACTTTATACAGTAGAGTTTGTCTAATTCATCATCGTTTAATTTGTCAATTTGTGTGATACGTCACTTTTCCATCAGTCCTGGCAGAATTCCTATCTTTTGCGTATATTTCTGTTCATCTAATTTGCCAATTCGCTCAATTCATCACCTCTTTCCATCCCTGAGAAGCGTTTTGTTCGGCTAATCTGTCATTGGCAGTTGGGTTTTGATGTTTAAAGCAGTTAACACGTGTGGGAATTCAAACAAATTAAGGATCTTGATATGAGAATTGCTGCACCTCGCCATTTGTTTATCGAATATGTGCATGAGGTGCGAAGTGCAATCCAACTCCCCATTGAGAGAACGCAGAAAGTCTTTAAAGCTTAAGGTGCTTGATTAAATGCAGGAGTCTAGATAGAGGAATTAATGAGTTCAATTTAGTATACAACCATAATGTCATCAACTTGCATTTTACTGCAAGTAAAAGCACTATGTATTTGAGTTACTATGATATAGCATATGAGCTGCTATGATGGAGTTTTCACCTGTTTGCATAATTTGTCATTTCACTTAATTCGTCACTTTTTTCTTATCCCGTTGAGGTGATGAACTAGGCAAATTCTACTGTATAAGCACAAAATCAATGAATGCAGCCCTATAGACAGGGCCATTCCTTATTTTGCAGTCTACGTCTTAGTAAATATTACTGTCCTTAATTCTAAGAAATGTCTTTATTTATAACTTGCATCCTTATTTTTTGTTATTTTCTGTAGCTTAACAACTTTAAATGAGCAGTATCTGATAGACATACAGACCATTTCCATTTCATCAAAAACATTTTGTAATAAGGGTTTTCACAAAACTAATATAATCTTCCAGCACAGAGATTTACGCGTAACGCACTATCAGGCATCTTTAGCACTGTAAGATATCTAGTCTGGTTAGGATTCTTAGGAATTCTGCTTTTGCAGCGATGGTTTAGCATTTTAATTGATTCAAGAAATTAGCTAGTGAAAAAAAATGTTTTTCTTGACGATTACAAGAAGAATAACACGTTGCAGAAGCAATTAGTTTCAGGAGATAAATGGGGAATCATATGAACTGATGTTAGTCGTGCAAACAGAGAATTGTTTACTTTTTAGGAAATAAAACCAAATTTTCCTTAGCCGTCCTTATTTTGGGTTCTAGATCAATGGAAGCCCTGCCTATAGAAAATCATTTTTATGCAGTTAATTGGAATATGTAAATTAATGGCACATGTTCTTAACTCTTTGGCGTCCGGCTGCTTTTGCAGATTTTCAGAAAAAAAAACACCTAAACACACATGGCTTTGCGCAGGAAATTCTCCGGTCTGGTATAAGTCTCAAAAAACGCGGCAAGTCTTCTAGTCTGCACCCGAATAAAAAATTTTTGCTTGTGGGGGTGCGGGTTTTCTGTGAGTGACGTCATAAGTGGAGGACTTTTAGGCCACCTTGGCCCACTTTGCCTGGCCCTGGGCACCAACCGTTAGGTGGTAGT
>JGI24159J19872_10006232_pt1 | contig 15507 bp, 5 predicted proteins | sample Ectturendosymbi4_FD_19872 | JGI IMG/M metagenome (IMG submission 19872) | reverse complement strand
ATCTTGTATATTTATCACACCGTTTATAAATTTTCCGCGTGCATTTTGTCTCTCGCATGTTTACGAAATAGATTTTATGGAATGTATACGAAATATATGATGTGCCCGAGTGACTCTGCCGACCTGGACTCTCCACTGAGTGACGCCACATGTTCTGACTTAAAAGGACTGAGCTTCGAGAGACTAAACCTACTGTATATAGCATTTACAGTGCAAAGAAGTCGGTCTTCAAGTCGCCATGGAGTTCATTGCTGAAGATGTCCTTAGTGAAAAACAAGGCCAAGACGCCTGCAACGAACTTCCTCATCCTAGTTATAAATACAAGCAAGCCATGAACATTTTGAAGCCTTACAGATTCACGAAGTGAGACCATAGTTTCCTGCTATTGAGTTGCTTTGACTCTTGCAATAATATCTCCAAATTTTGTTTTGCATAGAAAAAACAAGTCTCCCCTCGACAACGCTGGCTTTTTTTCAACAATCACATTTTCGTGGTTGAGCAATGTGGTATATAAAGCAAGAAAGGGTATTGGATATGATGACTTGCCTGCTCTTTCTGAATTGGACTCGGCTTATTCTGCTGCCACCAGGTAAGCTCAAAACTCGATGAATCAGTTTAGGTCATTTGTTTTGAAAGCTTTTTAGATTGAAAGCACGCTATTGCATATCGATTAATTTTCGTACCAAGTTTCCTTGTTTTTTATATGCAGCAGCTCTAATTTAGTACAGGGGTTCTTGTATCGTTCATGTAGCCTGAGCAAAAATTAGGGCGAATTTGGAGGAAAGCCGGTCAGCATAGGAAATATCTACGAAAAAATGAAACACAAGCGTTGAAATAACCCCGGAGCAACTATAACGAAAGGTTACCTTTTGGGGACTGGGCCCAGCACCGTCAGGCGAAGATGTTTGTTTGCCACACTAAATCACTGCTTTACATCATTTTATTATTAAAATCAATCTTTAAAGTAGCCTTTAACGAAAGACTTAACACCACCAACGAAACAACGATTCATCAGTTGCTAAACAATTGGCACATCACTCAATGTTGGTGGCTGTGTTTTTTCGGACGGTGATAGTTCAGCTATATTGGTAGGGCACCTTCAGCAATGATCATTTCACCTTCGCTGTAAATGGGTAAGCTTTGAAATGTCAGCCCCTGCGTGCACATCGTTACTGCACCGCTTGTCTTCCCTCCTAGTAAGAAAGTCCCGAAAGTACGCGCTGCGCAACTTTTGTCACATCTGCATACGGACTTGCCTTATACAGTACTTTGTGTGTTGAAGAACTTCTAAAAAAAAACAATAGGAAAAATGATATCACGTAGACCGGTCACAACGAATTATACGCAGACAAAAACAGCTAAAACAAACATACTCGATTCCAGTAACACGCATTCTAACTAATTATAAAGATGCAGCTTTCAAAATAGCAGTAATCGGTAGTTCTGTGAGTGGATTAAAAGCTTTCCGGTCTAGCGCATCGGAAAGAATGCATGCCACACCTGCCAATAAGAATTACGACAGACTGCATCAGATGTGCATGTGCACTAAAAAAAGCCGTTAAAAGCTTTAGGGTTCGTGTAACACAGCGCCTGATTTAGGGTGGGGCCCAAGGTGGGGGGGACCTTTTGGTGGTGGGCCCAGGGCCTGACTGGTTTATGAGGCTCTGGGAAGGTCAGCCTTTTAGCTTCGAAAACGTTTTTTAGTAATGTCGTTGCAACTAGCCACAGTTCGTGTGTTTTTCTTTACTTGTTTTCAAGTGCCAACATTTCGCCTGTAAGATTTGTCTTACATTTACAGAACTGATGATGCGTTGGAAAACGCGAAACTAGTTTCCTCTTCAATAAACTGTGACTGATTTACTTGCCGCCATATTTGTGGCCTTTAACTATGTTAGATTTTACGTCTGCCTTGTTCAGGTTTGCCCAGGTTGCATATGAGTAGTATTGTTAAATAGGGCTACCATACGTCCTCATTTTGAAGTACGTGTTCACTTTTTTAATGAGAAATTAAATAATCTCCGAGGAAATTCAAAAATGTCAAAATACAATATCATCCTTTGCACATTTCTTATTTTACATAACCAGTGGTGTAACTAAAGGTTTGAGCCAGGATGGTAAGCTTAGATAAAAGGGTCCCACTGCCACAGTACAAAGCCAGCACTCAGAAAAAAACTTGAGAAATAATGGTGAATTCGAATGTGGATGGCTAAACTAAAATGCTAAATCACCGGAAAATAATCCGAAAACACACAAAAACTACAACCTACTGAGAACAAAAAGAATGTTAAAGCCGAAATATAAGTTAAGTGGGAGACCGGTTTTTGCATTTAGCTTGCCATGGGGGCAATTCGCCTCTCTGTCTCCAGTCAGTTACGTCATTCGCTACGATATAGTGTGATTACATATAGTAAACAGGGACGGATTAACCATTGGGCAAACCGGGCAAATGCCCGTGGCCTCGAAATTTTGGGGGCCTCGCCCTTGGATATCAAAAGACTCCTTTCCTAGTTTTTCATATTTTTAGGCTGTTCACCACGCGTGAATTTACCGTTTTTGTGTGACTTAAAAGAATTGAACCAAACAGCCCCACGCTTTATGACCCATGAATTAGATCAAAAGCAGTGCTTCCCATGGACGTCCGCAGAACTTTTTCCAGGGGGGTGCCTCAAAATTTGCTTATCCTTTACAGGTTGCTGATGATGCAATTAAATGGACGTTCACAAAACGCTCTACCCTTTCTACTGCGTCAGTCTGTACCGGTTGAACCTAAATTCTCAATCGTTTGTCTGAAATGTTTTCTGCACTTCGGCTAGCAGAAATGCTTTTCTTTTCCTAAACTTGGTAATAACCATTTTTTCGAGCACTTTCTGCAAACAAGTCATAATTCAAGAATAATCAAGGTCCAGAACAACTTGAGCGGTGAAAAGACACCCTCACACAACTGTTTCAAGAAATTAGAAGTAGAAATGTACATGTCGACAAGACTATTGGACAACTTACTAAAGTTAGAACACCACGCAGGCTTAAAAAAATGAGCAGATGAATTACGAAAACTCGCGTCAGCAAACATAATCTTGCACTTAGTACTCACTAAGACATCAAGAACTAAACCTTAACGATAAAGACGTGTTCACACAAGTCTGCAAAGACGTATTCTAACAATAAGCTACGGATTTTTATGCTACGTGAAAAGAAGGCTGCATAAAGCCAGTGGTTCTCAAACTTTTCTGCACGTTGACCCCCAATAAAAGTATACAATTTTCTGTAGATCCCGTGGCCTAGCCCAACAGTTACTAATACAAGGAAAGTATGTGTCAAAATAAATTTGAGTACCTTTTACTTGAAATCCATGATAAAATAATACAAAATCTAAAAATATGCTTAGAACTATAGATGTAAGCATAACATAAAACATAACTGTCAGTGCAGCACACCATTTTCTCCACTTTGAACTTCATTGTCGCTAGCTTTGCAAAAGTAGATCTATTTACTGTGGCTATCATTCGTGTTTAAAACAATTGTTCTCCGTCCCACTCAGTGTTGCCACTCTGTTGCTGCGGAAAAGTACTAGATTTCACGATGAAAAACACTAGAAAACATTTGATTCACCAAAAAAACACTAGATTACAAAAGCAAACGTACACAGCAGTGAAAATGCCTAGAAATGCGTTGCAATGCCAACCACAGACACTGTACAACAAATCTTTAGGTTTATATTTAAACCAAAAGACTGTATTTAGATGCAGCCGTTTTAGTTCGTGGGTTCGTTTCGTAGCTGCATCAAGGACGATGTTCACAAGTCTAAGCTTGCTTGATCTCCCTGATAGACTTCTGAGGGCTGGCAAATACTGTTTAAATTATAGCACACTAATAGTATAAGTGAAGTCATTTTTTAGTGAAAATGAGACATTCGCAAACTGTAAATTAAAACACTTACCAATTTGGCAACGCATAAGATCAAATGGACTCTCTCGAATCAATTCCACAGGCACAATTCAATTTCTGGGATCATTTTTACAATGAGCAAGATAATCTTAAACCACCTAAAGTAATTTCCCAACTGAAAACCTGTCGTTACATTAGCTCATCGTCAACTGGATGACTTACAGTTGTGGATGAGGGCTTTTGACTAGTCTAATCGTGACGGTCGTTTCCAGCTTTTGGAGTTTCGTTAACCAAAAGGTTGCTAGTCAGTTTCCGAGTTTACAGTCACGATTTCAACGCTTTTGGGTTTGTCAGCGTTGCAGATTTTTTATGTAAACAAGTTGAGTTTTTGTTGGAATCATTTGGCAACAGGGTTTTCTGAATACTTGGAATGACATGATTTCATTTGTACAGACGAAGTTTTGTTCTTTTTTTAACAATGCCAATTTATACCCTTATATACCCAAATTTTCTGGAAAGTCCCTAATTCAATGCAAAGTACCTAAAGGTATTTGCACTTCCCGTTCGCCACAGGAAGTGACAGTAAGAGCGTTCTCTGAACGTGATCAGAGTGAGAGCAGAATGAGGTTATGTTCATGTTCAATATGTAGTTAATGCTTGCTTCTTGATGCTTGGCTGGTTTCGAAGTTCATCAGTACTTCTTTGTCTTCTTAGTGTTGGTGGTGAATCCAGTCTTCTTGATTGTTGAGTATTGTTTTGTTTTGTAACACTTTATTTTAGATGTAGTAGACTTTACGTCTGCTACAACTGTGCAACTCATTGCAAACAAGAGCCAAAGAAAACGGGAGATAGCAGTAACGCTTGTGTTTGTTTGTACAGGTCAGTAAAACTTCTAACAGATGACCACAGTGACTTCGCAGCGGTTTAACTCCAAACATTATATTGCCTTGCATGATTTAAGATTTAATAAGGTAGATTTTTTCGCAATAACAATTGCACTAAATTAAAAGGTCTCAATTACAGCTACAATTACACAAAATTGTGCAATTAATTACATTCAGCTTACTCAGAAACAAAACACCAGATAGCCATAAAAACACTAGAACACTAGATGAAATGAAAAAACACTAGATCTAGTGGAAAAACACTAGGAGTGGCACCACTGGTCCTACTGCGTAGCCGACTGCTGTACTACCAGTCTAACTGCCGAACAGCGACTACAATATTGTTTGTGACGTAACAAACAGAACAGTTTTCATAATGCCATCACAATGGATGATTTGATGGAAACTCTTCGAATCGAATGTACAGTACTTTTAAACTACTGTAGCTGAGATTTGAACATTCCTCTTACTTTTGTTTGATTTGTTGAAAACGCCGTTTGCATTCCTTGCCCGATCAACAATAATTTTGAATTGGATGCTTCATTGCTCCAGTAGAACCCAGCAGTTATTCATTGACACCCAAGCCATTCAGTGACCCCCATTCGTCCCCGTGACTATTTATCGACCCCTTGGATGGTCCAATTGTCGATGTCGACCACTTTGAGAACCACTGGATTAAGTTAATCACTCGGAGCACATTGATCACAGTCTTACACTAACAATGGATTTTCAAACTTGTGGAAACACTGCTACAGGTTTACTCATGCTTCTTTTCGCACAGTATATAACTACACGTGGCTTACCGAAGTTACCGCTATCAGCAATGTCACTGTCTCTCTGCATTACTTGCAAAGATGTCTGTGTGCAACAGTCACATGCAGGGCTCCCATGATTTCAAATAAACCCAGATTGCACATCAAAATAAACAAGTATTCGTACATTAGAAACAGGGTCGTCGCCAGTGGGGGTCAGTGGTGCCCTGCTCTTCATTTAAAATATGTGCCCCCCATTTCATCTTTGGCCCCCCGGTTGCTGCATACATCCAATATTTTATTTTAAAAATGTTTCCCCTTTGTGGTTTTTGGTCCTCCCAGCTGCGAAATCCTGGCGACGGCCTGAATAAAAAAAACAGAAAATTTCTGTTACGAACAAAAAATTATGAGTGTGCGTATTTTATTTGAAACGATAATTGAATACTGATTTAATTAGGATTCCTCTTTACAATTTTCTTCTGCAACGCAAACATGAACGTTTGGAAGACCTTTTTTGTTGCTCTAGTCCAGCATTTCCCAAAGTGGGTTCCGCGGAACCTTAGGGTTCCACAGACAAATCTGAAGGGTTCCACGAGCAATACTTTCCAGTTTTAAGCAAAAACTGCTGATATGTCCTTTAACCATGTGGGCGTGTGGCACTGGCAACCGCTATATCATTTGATCTAGCTTGATTTATGGTTACTTTTATTGTGCATAATTTGTTTACAGTACGAAACCTCAATAATGGCAATTTGGATGAAACACAAGCGTTTTTGTTTGTTTGGCAGTTCTGGCGGGGGTTCCTTGTTCACTTAAAATAACCTTGAAGTGTTCGTCGGACAAAAACGTTTGGAAACCACTGCTCCAGACGTTTTCATGACGCTGGTAACATACTTCGTTGATGATATGTCTCACTAATTGTAGGAGTACATTTGCTATTAAACTAGGAAACTTTGTGCAATCTTGAACTGCCGGATATAAAATCCTACAACAATATAATCCCACTGCATTCTTCCTCTAATTGAAATTTGTTTTTAATATGTATGCATAGAGTAACATTGAAAATTAAACAATCAGTCCTAACCCTCGTTTCACTAGTTTCTTCAAGTGGCACTGCCGACAATAAATTTATACGTATAACCTCGACAATGATCGTATATAAAGATATGAAATCGACTGAACACGCTCTGCTTCATCCGATATGCGTACTTTCTCACCTGATGTGCGTATGCATACACTGTAATAAAAAGTTATATTTATATTATTGAACACATTGAAGTTGCTGATGAATTTATCACTTCAAAACACACAGATTTAACGCGATTTTTCATAAAGACACCCAATCGACTAAAAAAAGGCAGATCTGGGTGGAAAAACCCCGCAGTGGGAGCCCTGCACGGTCACATGCGAAAAAACGCCTACTACCGTAACTTAAAGTGAACGTTTGAAGATTTATTGACGTGTTATTGTTACACAACAAAGACCCACAGTCGAACAATTCGCTAGCTGGTTTCGCAACCTTCCAGTTACAAGATTTTGATAGAATGCACTTTTTGTAATTTCGCTCTTTGGATGACCCACTGCCTTTGGATGTCCGGGAAGGTAGCCTCGTTCATCTCCCTCTACACATCCATGGTAACAACATTGTTTAACCTACGTTCTATTGCTGCTGTAAAAGCACAATATAGCACTCTGCACGAATTGTGAACGCTGGATTCACGTTCTGTTGTGACGCAACTATAAAATGATAGGGAAGTCGGAAAATTCGTAACCTTGGCTACCTGAAAGCATTGTGACGCGGTCGTGAGTCAAACCACATGCGGGCGCTTATTGCTAGCGACAGAAACTCCGCCTTGAAACGTCACTAAGGTTCATAATTGCTTGCTTTGCGAACCTTGGTGATCTTGAAGAGATTTCGCAATGANATTTGACATTTTGTGAATTGCAACTCTTAGCATCCGCTGATATTTGACATTTCGTAATTAGTACGTAACTTTCCGACCTCAATTTATCGCCCCCAAAGTGCTGCTCCCGGGGCAGATGTCCCTCTTGCACTCCCCATTACGCCACTGGCGGCACACCAAGCATTGTCTCGTGGCAGCACGCCGGTTTTCTCGTGGCAGCACGCCGGTTTTCTCGTGGCAGCACGCCGCAGCAAGCATTGTCTCGTGGCAGCACGCCGCAGCACGCCGGTTGCGGAGCACTGCTATAGGGCATTGGAATATAAAATTATGAAATTACAATAACAACAAACGCCTCGAAGCACTGCGTGCTGGATGGGATATTGGTAAAATTCGAATACTTTTGGCTCCCTACTTTACCCAGTCTCAGAACATGCATGCATAATAAAAACTCACGCATCATCAGGGTACAAAACAAGACTCAGGAGTGTTTTAAAAAACGATGAACACTGCTAAGTCTTATTCTGCAACCTGATAAAGGCTTGTCGTCAACAGGCCGAAACGTCGCTGTAATTCAGATATGGTGCGATTACATCACAAATGTAACAGATTACGATTGCAAGTACTTGCTACATGCTCGATTACGATTAAGAATAACTAAAATCACAATGTAATCGATTACGATTACATTGAAAGTAATTGTCGTGTTACTGTAGATAACAACTCCCGTAAAGACGCCTCTCAAGGGCCTTTAACTGGCACATTCTTGAGGCGAACACGAGTACCACACAGCCAATAAACGTACCAGCAAGAACGCAATCGCTTCAGAAATCACCAACAAACTACACAACAGTAATCACAATTACAATCGCAATTACATTATCTTGAAGACCAGCCCCTGGTCTTGTGGTAAGTGCGTTCGGTGCTGGTAGGTCGAGAGTTCGACTCTCGGCCGGGTCTTAACAAGACCTTGGAAACAGCACGGTGTGCTGAAGACCTGCAGGGAAGACACCCAAAAACAAACGAGTGTTGCGATTGGAAATCCCGAGCGGCATGAGCGCAAAGCTTCGCAGTGTGGCAGCAAGCAACAATACAGTTCACATGCCATGATCACTCTCCGCATACGCTAGTCGTTACGTTCAGTGGTTCACAAGTTGATATCGGCAGAGCTTCCACGCCACGATCACTCTTGTATTGCTTGTTCGCGCCACATGTATGTATGGTGTTGTTTTTCACGCATATCTCGTTCGTGGTGAATCACACATTTAACTCAACACCACCGGAAAGGTTGCAACACCAGACATTGTATAAACTCATTCGTGGCGCTACAAGACCATTGTAGTTCTACAGCGCCAAAAACAGACCACCATAGCAAAAAAACATTTGTCTTGAAACATCTTCAGAATGAAACAAAACCTCTTTACATGGTTTGATGTAAGTATATTTTCAGATAATATACGATACGAATGAATGCAATAAACGAAATTACCGATCTGTGACGCACCGGAAAAAAGAAAGTCACATGAATTGTTTACTGAAATGTTTGTGCAGTCAAGAAATCAGTGACGCAACTAGAGGTTTGAACCATGAGTGGAAAAATTTAGCTGAAAGAGGCCCATTAGCCAATACTCAGAACAAAAAACTTGAGAAACGATGGTGAATCCGGATGTGGATGGCTATAATAACACCTAAATCAACTGAAAATACTCCGAAAAACGCAAAAAAATACTTAAATGGAAATATAAGCTAAGTGGGGGTCCAGTCTTTACGTTTAGCTAGCAAGGGGGGCAATTCACCCCTTTGCCCCCGTCAGTTACGACACTGCTACAAACACTTTAAATATTGATTAAAAAGAATAATCAATATTTAAAAATGTTTGTTACAATTGATAAACGTCAACGCTTCAAATCTTTTATCAGTCAAACGACATCTATCAGGCTTGAACACTCGTCCAGCAACACTGAAAAGTCGTTTGTTAGTATATAGGCGTACTGTAACTTCAAAATTGCTTTTTTCCTCAATCTGCGCGTTACGACGTTGTCAGTTGTGTGGTGGATTTCGGATCGTCTGCAAGCGCAGCTTAGCGTAGTGTAGCTTCTCATTCGAAATGAAATGAACAGCGATGCCAACATAGCTGCGGATCTGTCTATTGGACCACAAGTCAATGGTCAACAAAGCCTCACTGGCTTCCTTGAGTTATTTTTACCAATATCCGCGGATGATCTTTGTTGACATGCTAGTTATCAGTGTTGTGGAAAGGTGCTTTCGACTTGCGTTAAATTGTCTCATTCCTCTGAAAAAAAGTTTATTTATATAAATTACTGTAGACACCAGACACACTAATTATTTAAATAGCCTGCACTTACATTCACATGTTCACTCTGAATATCACTGGTATAAAAAAAAAACTTTTTTTGAGTGGTTTCAGATCTGTGAATTGATTATGAATGTTTCGAGGCTGCTGAATTGAAAAATGAACTCCGTTTCCCTCTATCGCGTCAGGAATTTTTGCAATATCACAATTTTGGTTTAAGAAATGGCAAAATTGTTATCCGAATACGATAGATACCCTCTTTAAATGATTGTCACAGCAATGAAAATAATTTTAACACTTTGAACGCCATGCCACGTTCCTGAACGTGCATTTTTTACCCAGATCTCTACACCACGTTCCAGAACGTCGCGCAGTTCTTTGCGCTGATCTCCAAGCCATGTTCCAGAATGTTTAACTGCATAGGGCCGACGTGTGCTGTAGACAATCGTGACGATCAACGTGTCTCGACGGGCTAGACACTGTGACGTTGAGTGTTAACTAGCTGTTCCTCTTAATTTACTCTGACATAACCTGTTTCATCACTTAGGTTAAAAATGCATTCAATGAAAAGAAAATACTCCAGCAATCTTGATGTATTTTGCTACATTTGTGGGAAGTTTTACACCAACAACACAAAGACAGTCAATCAACGGACTTTATGTAAAGAACCTATTTTGCTGATTTTAAAATCAAGCTTAGGGATGAAGATAAAGCATGTGTTTCACATAAAGTCTGTAGGGCCTACAAGCAGTGTGGAAACTTTGAGATTATGGTCCCATGGAAAAGATAAGCACCTTCTTTTTGGCATTCCAGTGATCTGGAGGTAACAAATAGACCATGTTACAGATCTTTACTTTAAATGTGAAAGACTTCAATAAGAAAAATAAACAGCTACACCATTATCCAAACTTCAATTTAGCTTTAAGGCCATATTCCACATGTTGTGGATGCACCCAAGCCTGTATTCAACTGCCTTCCCGATTGTGAAGAATATGATACACTCAGATATTCTTCAACTTCAACAGATGATCAAATGTCTGTCGGTAGTTTTAGCAAAAGTTTTTGGTTATTGCCTGCCTCTTTGTTTGACCAGTCTGAAATAAATGACTTAATTCGTGATTTGCATCAGCCCAAACAAGCATCTGAGTTCCTGGCATCAAGATTACAAGAAAATCACCTGCTTCATCCTGGAACCAATACCACATTTTATTAAAACAGAGAGCATTAATTTTTTCAGTTTTTCTCTTTCAGTTATAGTCTGTTATATTTCCACGATCTAGAATCCATCTTAGAGATAATGGGTTTGACACAATAAAGAGATGAAGAATGGAGATTTTTCATAGATAGTTCAAAGCAAAGTCTTAACTAAATGTCCAATAGGTATGGTTACATACGTATATGGCAATAAATATGGATCCATACCTATTGGACCCCCAATGAAGCTTAAAGAAGAACGTGATACCGTCAAGATGGTTTTGCAAATACTTTTCATCTGTTGTACACAATTTGTTTTTAAAACTAAACCATCTCACTACTAAGATTTGATCAATGGGTTTTGGTAAGTTACCACATGTTGGGATGCAATATGAGCATCAAGCATTATTTGAAATCTCAGACACATTTCCAGATCACTAGGGTGATGTCATTGAAAAACAAAGTGAGCGTTTTCACAAGGACTTCAAAATTAAGGAGGATCATTATCAAGGATTGAGGGACACACACATGATTGCAGACTATTGCTGGAGCCTAAAACGAGACTGCCCCAGTAAATCACATGACAGAAAACCACCGAAACACAAATTTCTAAGTTTTGTAAATCATAATTTTACTGTAACTACTCAAAATGACTTTCTGTTTCTTTTGTGTCTAAACATCATCCAGATTTGTTTTGAAAATCTGTAGATGTACGAAGGTTTAGGACAGGGGTGGGCAATTAGCGGCCCGCGGGCCACATGTGGCCTGCCACAGCGTTTTCAATGGCCCGTGGAAGCATTCAGGAAAAATCATCAAGTCTGAAATTTCCTCCAGCTTTTCACAGTAAATGGTAGTGTTCAGGCTAACTAGAACCGAGACTTGCTTCTATTTTTACTAGAGCAGCATTTCTCAACCTGAGGTCGTGAAGTTTTTTCAGGTCACGCAAAGATTTCAATGTAACAATATCAACAGCATTTTAACTAACAACAGGCAGTTTCTCGTTGGAACAATGTCGCTGTTCAAACATAACCTCGTGCTTGTAAATACAAAAATTAAATTGGTAAAAGGTTGTTTTACCCTAGCAAGTCAGTCTAATTCACTTCTTAAACAACTTGCAGATTTTTACGATTGTATCAGGAAGACAAGAAGAAAAACCCGAAAGCACCAAGTTCTCGCCGTGTATTATTTCAATCAATAGCAACACGATTTCTTCTTGCCTTTGTGGCCTGTACTCTTTCCTTAGTCTTGTCCTTGGTCGTTCCAGTAAGTCCGGTCTTCTTTCGTCTCGAAACTTTGCTTATGTTTTTTAAATTTAGAATTGCTTTAGCGGACCGTTTCTGCGAATCAATGTGACAAGCTAATGGTGTTGCATTTTTCATCTTGGTCCATTACAGTAGTTATAGGTTTTGAAATAAACGTAGAACAATCAACCTTAGGCCTTGGTTTTCATTTAAAGGAGAATGTCACTCGTCGCTTAGGTTTTTTGGAGATTTACTTGTAAGGAATGATCACACTAATCATATTTTGCGCTAATTACAGCATGAAAATCATTTGTTGTACAATGTATGAAGCTCCAAGTCATTGACGGATTGCCTTAAATTTATCTTTTTAGCCGTGAATAGTGGATTAAAAAAATGAGCTTGAGTATTTTCACTTACAGTAAAGTGTGAGACCTGAGCCGGACTCGATTTGTTTGCATTTGAAACAAATCGCATTGTGCTTAGCAGCGTTGTTGATGTCACTGAGAAGCAATTGTTTGAATGCAAAATTTGTGAATAATGATTGAAGACAGGTGGAATTTCAGGTTGCGGGTTGTAGAAAATTGGGTGGTGGTGATTCATACAAACGTCCTTGACGTTAGAATTCAAGATTTATTTTCATGTTAGGAAATCAACGTCATTTCGTGAATCTGGTTTGTAGCAAGCACGAAGGTCAGAACCCTTGGTTTTGAACCGGCAGATTTTGCAATGTTTTAAACTTGCCATAGTTCTAGAAACCGACTTGTAATTATGGATTTGTGGTTCACAACCTGTTTATTTCAGGCTGTGGTGGTAAACCAACTTGTCATCTTCACGTCAACCACTAACCCTAGTATTGGCTTTGGCATTGGCCTTTGCTTCGCCCTGCTTGGTGCGGATTTGATGCGAGTGACGCTCTACTATCTTTCACGGGCATTAAGCGTGAGGTTTGTATAAGCCAGTGGTTCTTAACCTACCATAAATTGCAGCAAATGTAAATTTGTATGAATCATTCTAAACTGTAAGAGTGTTAATTTCCAATTTTCAATGAATGAGCACCATTGAGTGCATTGAGGTAAATCTGGTAGTTTTGATTGACAAAAGGGTAACATAGGTAAAACAGGTTAAGGACCACTTGTAAGCAAAGAAAAGGTAGTTATGATCGTTCTGCAGTGAGTTGTATCTCTCTTTGCTTGTTTCCATAATCAAATACGTCTTTGAATAGCAACTGCTGACATTTTTTGTTCAAATGTTTTTTCTCCAAATCCATTTGCAGAATCACAGTGAGATCACGGAGTGCCATTGCCCTTGTGCTGTTCAGAAAGTTGGTGAAGCTTAAAAATTTAAACGAAAAAACTGCAGGAGAGGTAAAATTTTGTTCATTATGTCAATAACAATAATTAAAAGTTCTACGTATTCCGCAGGCCTTCGACGAATCAGTCGCTTGGGCTCCAATTTCATAAATTTGCAATGTATCGGACTTACATATACCTACGTATGTTCAAGTAATTAGTCTCCGCAAACGTCTTGGAATTGAATAAAGCAGCAAATTTTATTTTTCTTGTAGGAAATCGATTTTAAGATGCTATAGGCTACGCATTCTCAGTCCTGGTAGCTGCAAATTGAAGTTGAAAGGCGAAATGCTGAAACATGAGCAGAGAAAGCTCAGTTTTAAACAAAAATGAGCAAATTATAAAACACAACCGACACCAAACGAAAACTGAAAAATAGGCCTTACTCAAGAAGTTGCTTTCACTAAACCTGATGAACTATCTCACGTGATTCAACAAATGTGGACAGTGAGACGCGTAAGCAGAAAGATTGTCTTGAGGTTGTTAATGTGCTCTAGAGAGAACCTATAACTAGCAAACGTTGGAAAGCGAAGCCCAAACACGGTAAATCAAAAATTGGATGTGTGGTAAGAAAAGGGATCAAACAGTTGGGCAGAGCGGAACGGCATAGAAACGTACAAACAAAAATCTAAAATTTACGAATGGTGGGGAAAGAATCATTTTACACGGCGGAGGATCATGTTTTGAATATTAATTTGTGCATTTAGTTTGTTAAGCCATTTACGTCAGATGTATTTACAGAGTTCAACTGCATACCACAAAAGTAGCAGTGAAAGAATCATGCATTATGTAGGTGGTTTATATTGAATGTCTTGAAACACGTACAGTACAGAGCCGCCATAAGGCCATTTTGTCGCTGCTATGACTCTTGTAGGGTTGGTAACAATCACCTCGATGCGCTGACCATCTTTTGCAAAAGTTGTTTACTGTTTTCTCAACATACTGTTGATTACATATCACACAAGTGGCTATATTAATGCTATAGTTTGCACGTTCCAGGTTTTCACCAGGAAGTACTTATTTTTTGCCTGAATAAGTAAAACAGTTGCCATAGTGGATTTGTTGTGTGTTCCATTGGCAATGGCAGACAAAAAATGCACAATACTTCAGTGGCCCTGATGAACATTCGGCTTGCATTTCTGTCCTTAATAAAAGCAATATGCTTGACAAGTTAGTTTAGTCCAATTGTGGTTTGCCTGTGTAGACCGACAGACAAACAATTATATCTGAAAAATTCAGATATCAGGGGCAGGAGAATGACCGGAAGGTCTTCGAGTAATCCTCCCTAGCATAATACAAGTCGAACTGTACAGAAGACGACTAAAAATCCACAGAATTCCATAGGCCGAAATATATCTGCAAAGACAATGCAGACATAACTACAGGACATAAGCACACACAAACAGGACATAAGAACAAACAAGACGCGCTACAACACAGTTACAGCAGACAAGAGGAAAAATGAAGTTTTTATAATGTGTGAGGATGGTCAATTAAATATTTTTTCTGTAAACCACAGAATCGCAAATATTTGGCTAGTTTAAAATCATTTGGAATATTATTCCACATTGTAGATCCTCGAAAAGTGAGTGACGTCGTCCATTAAGTGTCTTAGCTAGGGGAATTTCATATGTTAATTTGGAAGTTTGTCTAGTTTCTCTGATTTTGGCAGTAGCTGAAATGTTGAAACCGTTTATGATATAATCAGGAAAGATATTGAAATAAATTTTGTGCATGTGTTTTGCTAATTCAAAATTGTAAATATCCTTGATCTCTAGTATCCGTGCTGAATTACAGGGTGACACAAAAACAATGGTCATCACCTAAACTTGAATAACTCTTGAACAATTAATCAATTCTTCTTATTTTTCAGATTTACCAAGTAGAATTAATGTTCTAAGAGTCTACCAAATTTGACCTTCGAGATGCCATGGACTACAGAGCAAAAGATATTTATAGTTGAGGCATATTTTCGGCAGAAATCTAT
>JGI24159J19872_10006230_pt1 | contig 15507 bp, 8 predicted proteins | sample Ectturendosymbi4_FD_19872 | JGI IMG/M metagenome (IMG submission 19872) | reverse complement strand
GATCAGAGCGCAAGTTTGAATCAAGCAAAATGTAATGTTGGCCATATAAATGACCTATTTCAGTTGAAATTTTTATAATTTTTCCACGGATATAAGGGCAATATTTGTTTGATTGAAGCCATCTTTCACTAGCATTGAAGGTTTAGTGCTGAGTAAAGAGTGGAGAGTTTAACACTCTGAAACAAGTTATTTATTCGAGATCAGAGCGCAGTTTTCATCAAGCAAAATATATTTTTGGACATGTAAATGACCTATTTCGGTTGAAATATTAATAATATTTCCATGGATATGATTGCTAATATTGGTTCAATCCGTTCAATGTGGCCACGCTCTGGTAACGCGTTTGCGTTTCGCCGACGTCCGTATTGGAGCCGACTGGCGGCTGGAAAAACTGGCGGCTGAGTTGACCTAGGTCTCATAACACCTCTGATTTCAGTTAAAACCAAACTCTAACACTAAATACATCACTCAGATGCTTTCACATGCAAAAAACTTTTTAAGTTTTTACAATCCACTCAAGCAAGCTGTAAACAAAACCTACTCTGCAACAGCCTGAAAAATTGAAGACTGATTACTCCTCTGAAGATAGCAGAGCAGAATTGCCATCATTCATCAGACGAAGCATGGAGTATGCAAATTGAAATATCATAGTTGATGTCACAAACAGTCAGGGTCATCGCAAACCAGTCCAGCACCCCAGACAGCATTGCTGTCACTGTTGTTATGGAAAAGTACTAGATTTCATGATAAAAAACACCAGATTTACAAAAAAACACTACTATATCACAAATTATTAATTAGTCTTCTGAAGTAAGTCAATGCAAGTTAGTTCAAAAGGCAAACTTACACACAATGAAATTGGCCAGAAAATGCATTGCAATAAATTCATAGGTGTATCCAGGGGAATCCAGGAGGCCATGACCCCCCAAAAATTTTTAGCATATCAATTAATCTAGTCATACTCATTTTGTGCATTGAGAAGCGGTGTCCCAAAGAAGAAAAGCCTGTTGCTCATCGAAAGTCCAACATTTTCGTCTCCTAACTTTTTTGGCTGTCGCCAAAATTTCGGGCTAGCTACGTCACATGTGTCTGTGATGTTGCAATGCAAACAAAGACATTGCGCACCTCTTTGTAGTAATGCATACCAAAGACAAAATACAAAAAAAACGGAATACTGTATCAGGAAACAATGCTTGTGATTATTTGTGCAAGTCACTGAAACTTAGCAGTTTGACTCAAAACATATTATTTTGCGCCTCTTATGTTAATTTAAGATGCAGCCTAATTAGGGAGAATTTTTAGCAAATTACTTGGCAACCCTAAATGTAGGGAAAAGGGACGTAGGGAAATAGAAAAGCGTTTCCCCACAAAATTTTCTTCCCTACGTTTAGTGTCTACACTAAATGTAGGGAAATAGGGAAGGCAGGGCGAAGACTTTCCTTACGTTCAGGTTCAGCACTAAATGTAGGGGAATAGGGAAAGCAAGGCGAAGACTTTCCCTACGTTCAGGTTCAGCACTAAATGTAAGGAAATAGGGAAGGCATGGCGAAGACTTTCCCTACCTTTAGAGCCAGCACTAAATGTAGGGAAATAGGGAAGGCAGGGCGAAGACTTTCCATACGTTTAGAGCCAGCACTAAATGTAGGGAAATAGGGAAGGCGGGGCGAAGACTTTCCCTACGTTTAGAGCCAGCACTAAATGTAGAGAAATACGCAAAGCGGGGCGAAGACTTTTCCTACGTTTAGAGCCAGCACTAAATGTAAGGAATAGGGAAGGCAGGGCAAAGACTTTCCCTACGTTTACAACCAGCACTAAATGTAGGTAAATAAGGAAAGCAAAGCGAAGATTTGCCCTACGTTTCGGATCTACACTAAATGTAGGGAAATAGTGAAAGCAGGGCGAAAACTTCCCTATGTTTAGAGTCAGCACTAAATGTAGAGAAATAGGGAATGTAAAGCGAAGATTTTCCTTTCGTTTAGGTTGAGAACTAAATGCAGATAAATAGGGAAAGCAGGGCGACGGTTATCCCTCCGTTTAGGTTCAGCACTCAATGTAGGAAATAGGGGAAAAAGCGAACATTTTCCCTACGTTTTGGTTCAGCACTAAATGTAGGGAAATAGGGAAACAAGGCGAAGACCTTAATAGTTGAAACCTTATTCGTCTGCCACCTGTAACATGACAGCAACGCACAACGAAAGTGTAAATAGTCTTGGTATAAATGTATCAACTGTAAAACCTAAACCCTAACCCTTAGCTTTTAAACCTTAGATCTAAAATAAACCCTAATTCTGAATGTGAAGTTTCAAACCTAAAGCCCAAACATAAACCTATAAATCAAAACTAAATCTGAAGAGAAGAGTTTAGAAACTTTTGAAAAAAGTCAAGATGGTCCCATGAATTGAAATGTGCAACCACTAGCACTACTAACGAAACGAAAGTTGCCAAGGTGAGAGCCAAACTGAAAACCATTGGCACAGCAAACGCTACCGTTACGCTACCAGGATGGTGCCACTTGAGTAACAAAACCAGTGTTTTATTCAAACCGTGTCATGTGAGGCGGATCCATAGCCACAACTTTCTACTTTTAAAGACTAATCAATAGTATTTAGTAATAAAACTTAGCATTGTTCAGCCTATAGCCTTGTTAGCATTGGTTACAACTAGTATAATCACTGGTTAGTATTGTTAAGCCGATAGCATCTTCTATATGGACCGCCTGGTCTAAGACAAATATATAATGCTCATCAAACACCTGCCTGTTCTTAAGTACAATACCAAGTTTCTTGTGGTCTGAAAAATCTGTCACGTATTTGTAATATAGTGTTTTTTTGTGAATCTAATGTTTTTGATCATGAAATCTGGTATTTTTTCATAACAACAGAGGCAACACTGTACAAATGGTCTTTACTCTATCTATGTTGCAGATGGGTATTGCACAAACCACAATCACAAAGTGTCCATAATCTAGCACAAAAACAGAATAGTTGGTAGTCACCAAACTCTTGGCAGATAATTTTTTAAAAATTTGCTCTGTAGTAAAAAGATTTTGATGAAACTATATGGTTATCAACAGCTTACTTATTTCTGTGTCAGGATGGAATTTGTGGTTGGAACCACTTCACTTCATGCAGCTGTTTGTGTTCATGTGAGGTCGGCACAATTGCGTTCAGGAAATGGTGTTTTGTTTTGCATGTGTAGTGCTGTGGAAGTTGCATGGTATCATGGTTATCACAGAATAACTGACATAGCAGTGCAAGTGTGCGGTTGCGTCTAATAGCATTTTGATATCTCTAGTTAAAACATTAAGTCATATTTTACGATATTCACAAGCCCAGGTCGGGCTTGATAGGTTTAATCATAGCAAATCGATCTTCAAAACAATAGAAAATCATGCAGGACAGACATTTATGTTTGCCCTTATTTCTTTTTCCCTGCAGCATCCCCACTCATTTTTAAGTCTAGAATTGACCCTGAAGACGTACACATTCTCACAGCTTTTCCAGAATGCTCACACTTTGATTGAGCAGAAATATGAAACCGTACATTGAATTGCAATATTGTATAAGCTTTTCCTTTTTAAGTTTGTGATCTGAAGTTGGTAGCAGTGAGGTTATAGTATACGTGAATATCTTGGCATGTCTCTATCGTCATCTGTGTGTTATAGTCTCTTACTGAACTATATGCCTAATTTACTGTATATGTTTACCTGCTCAGTTTGCATATGAGGATACAGTTATGAGTTTTGCCAGGGAGTGTTTAGATCGATACCAGATTCCCTTAACTTCTGTGACCCTTAGCTAAAAGCTTCAATAAGCACATTTTCATTTAAAACATCGCTTGGGCAATTAAAATCGTAGAGTGAACATTAATTACAGCTACCCTAGCGCTGCATTTAGAAAAAGCAACCACCATGTTAAGCTTGATTATAGAAAAGCTTAGTGTGCATACTTTTTATCCTCCCAAGTCCAGTATGATGTACTTCTTGTACTTCCCTCTCATAGGACCTGTGCATAGTTCACACAAAGAGTGAATTCTTGTTTAACCTTTTACCGACCGTGTGAGCCAATAAATTGGCTCACCTTATTTTGGCCATAAATCGCCAGCCGCTAGAACTAGAGAGCTGTTCAAACCTTTTACGGATTCAGTAAGTCTTCTAGTTGACATCCAAAAACAAATTTTTTTGTTTTTGGTTTCGCATTTTCTGGGGGGTGTTTTTGCATTTTTTTGGCCACCTTTACCTGGCCCTGACCCCCAACCAATTGACCCATTCTTTTGGCTCGAGTTTTTTTTCAGAAACTAGGTAAAAATCTGCATCTTTACAGCCCTTGAACGGCTTTCTAGTATATCTGTAGCCAAAATTATGGATAAAAAAACAAAAATTGATGAAAATTTCTGCACCCATAAACTCCAATTTGGGTTGGAACACACCCCTTCTCTATATGGACAACACTCGCTAGCGGATCGAGCTAGAGAGCTGTTCGAATCCACTTTGAATCGGGAAAGACTTGTAGTTTAGACTGAAAAAAACAATTTTCACCGTGCGATTTCCACCTTTCTGGCCATTTTTTACAAAACCACAGGATGTTTTGACAGGTCTGTCAAAACAATCCATGATGTCAACGTCCTGTGGGAGTTAAAAAATCAAGCCAAATCACTGGCGCGAAACCGCGCAAGATCTAAATGCATTCTAGGCTATAGTACAAGCTTTTAGAGTATTTGGTGGACATTCTAGCGTTTCTAGTTGATAAGTTATGGCAAAAATGGTAGAATATCAATTGGGGAAATCCCCACTAATCTCCTGGGAGTTGCCTGTCATATTTGGAATATTTTTGGCATAACTTTTGAACCAGAAACGCTAGAAACTCAATCAAGGGCTCTAAAAACGCGTATTCTCACTTACAAACCAAAAATATTGGCGCGTTGGATCGGATGATGACGTCATAAAATTAACCAAAAAACATACCCTTGTCATGATCCCAGTGGCCCAAAACCCCCACCCAAATTTAAAAAAATAATTTTTTTATTCTGAACTACATGACGCCACTAGTCATTACAGGGTTTGAACAGCTCTTTAGCTCAATCTGCTGCCGAGTTGTAGCTGGCCAAAGTTTTCCCTGAAAGGGAAAAATACGCCTTTTTTTAAACCTTTTGAATTTTGCCAAAAACTAGATTTTTAACCCATAAATTTGGGTACAGATATGCTAGCAAGTCAATCAAGGGCTCTATAGACGTGGATTTTGGCCTAGTTTTCAAGAAAACTTTCATTCAAAAGAACGGGTAAGTGGGTTAGGGCCAGGTAAAGGTGGCCAAAAATTTGAAAGCATGCCCTCATTGTGACATCACCTCCAGAAAACGCCAAACCGAAAACGAAAAACGTTTTTTCAATCTCAACTAGACGACTTGCTGAATCTGTAAAGGGTTTGAACAGCTCTCTAGCTCTAGCGGGTGGCGATTTTTGGCCAAAAAAAGCTGGCCAATCGCAGCCATTAAAGGGTTAATAATAAACCAATATAGATAGAAGTAAACAAAAAATATGAAGTCCTTGATGGCTCACTCATATACATTTCTTCTTAAGATTTTTTTCCATATCAACAAATCAAAAACTGATTTGATATTTGTCAGTGCTGAAATACTGTAGTTTATAAATGAATTCATCTGTTTTTAGTTTGGCTTCCATATCAGAGACTGCTTTTGCATTTGCATAATTTTGATCACAACTCTATTGTTTTTTTGGCTTCAAACCAGGTATTCAACAGCAATGCATTTCATGTTTTAATAAAGCTAATTTTACTGCAGCAGTATGGGTAAGCTGCAAAACCTTCAAATTGCTTTGGCAAACAACACTGAATCCTTTTACCCAGGGCACACAGTTGCAGGCTCTGTGAAATTTACTACCAGTAAGTCGATATCAATATCAGGTATGTGATTCAAATTTTATTTCATTCAATCTCTTAAAGTGATTTGCTTAATGTTCTACTGTTTTTTTGTTTTAATGGGCATGTGATGCACTTATTTAAGTTTCATTGGCAAGTATGAAAACTTTATGTCAGTTGGACGTGAGCAACAATCTGTAAGTATAAAGTTGTCATTGGTGGTTTTCCAGCAACACACTTGATAAAAGTAAGATTAGTGGCTAGGTAGGTGATTGACTATGCAAAGTTAACTGGTAGGTAGCCAACTATGGCTAAGCAAGCCAAGCTGAGAAGTTATGTTGCTGATCATGATTCATGATCACATGATTCAAGACATTGTTAAACATTACTTGCAGTTAAGTCTCAATTCAGTTTTGATGCGCTTAAACTTAGTTAATGTAGAAATGTCAACTTTTCATGTAAAAAGCATTAATTTCAACTCAAGTGGACAAAATGCAATAATTGGGAACTATACTATAATAGCGCAATTCAATCAACCAATGAATACTTAATAACCTATGTAACCCTAAACCTAAAACCCTAAACTTAACACCACAACATCAAAACTGAAAACCTTCTTGTAGTGCAAAGATCACCAGGCAAAATCATTCCGTTAATACATGTTCACCCTACTATTATATGAGGGAAGTAAGAACATGCTTTCTTGTGGTGATTAACCCTAGCCATGCACTGAATTGCATGTTTTTCAGCTACCTAGCAGTTGACCTTACATAGCTGTAGTTAGCTACTGGACATTCCCTGCAAATAATTCTTTGATCTAATTCCTGTTGAGTAATAATGGGGCATTCTTATGATATCTTGAAATTATGACCAATCAATAGATTTTAAATATCTGAAATGCAGTGTTGGCCAGGCTACTCCTATGATTAAATTTTAGGAGAAAGAGGCCACATATATTGTGAGTCAATAACAGCTTAAAAATTGATATTTCTGATATACTACCCGCATGTTACTGTATGAAGCATATCCAAATATTCCTGAATGGTGACTTTTGTCTGAGTAAAGTTTATTGGTGCAAAATAATAAATTACTGCTAAATAATTAATGCTTGGCTCTGAAAATCCCTGTGCGGTTTAATCAGTGGCATAAAATTAATATTCACTTAAAGGCAGGTTAAACCCAACACAAAGCCCTTTTCATTCATGGTGGCTGATGCACCACTCAAAATTTCTTAGTTTTGGAATAGTTACTGCTATGCACAAAATGCACATTCCACACATCTTGTGTAATACACAAGTCTATGAAATCCTTTTGCTTGAGGTTTTACATCAGACAACAAGCACTGGAGTATGATCTAACCACACGATCAGACAACAAGCATTGGAGTATGATCTAACCACACAATCATTATTTGAAATCCTGCTACATAAACTAATTTCACTTACAAAATTTTTTGTTGAGACTTAGCATGTAGTGTGGGGCAGTAGCAGTTATGTTGCAGTAGAACAAGACTAAGATAAAAAAATGGGTTTGTGGACATTTGACTATGGCTCTGACGTAGTTAGGGTAACCATAGTTGCAGCATTTAAAAAAAAGAAGTTAGGCTGTAAAGCTTTTGAATAATGGTCATTCCAATTTCAGCATAAGATATGAACAATTGTTTTTTGTTGCCTGTAGTTGTTTCTTACGCTAGCAGTTAACTCATTGGATCACCGTGGGGACTGTCATGGTAAAAACAGGGTGTCTGGTTGGACTAGACATATTTCAGTTAATTGATAAGTCAGTGTCAAAGAAACCTTGGTGAGATGCAGTTTAGTGTCACCTGAAAATTGAAAGCACTCTCATGCAAGAAAAGTAATATTGTGCATTTCAGTTTGGTGTTTTTTAATCACTTTGTGTTGTCTCTTGTTAGTGGTAATGGTGACACCATATTACTATATTGTTTGCAACTGGCACTTTAAAACTGACTGTAGAAGAAAGTGTTTTTGTGATCTAGAAAGTGCTTTGAGCTATTGGAGTGATTGCAGTTGAGAAGCATGGATCATTTCATTGTTGTACACTGTATAAGCTGTAAATATTATAGCTAGTTGATGACAGCTTTATTAGGGATTAAATATATTGTTTCTCATAAGCAGGTCACGCTATGCCAAGATCAATTTGCAGAAAAAACAAATTTAATGTTAGAAAACTAGCAGGGCTGGAAAAAGTGTGGAAATCGGGAAGGACATTCCTGGGAAATCACACACGCTTGCAGGAAATTAATCAGCTGCAAGTCAAATAAAATCAAATAATACACAAAGAATTGCAAGTAAATCACAAGATGGGCTGTAAGAATTTCCTTGCTGAGTTAGAACGGCCCAATATCCGGCTTAGTGATGCAACAGTGACATGTACGTAACAATGGTGGTCTCATGCAGTTGCGTGTGTCATATTGTAATGGCAGCATAGCGTGATGTGCCATTTACCAAGATGGGAAAAGCTGTGAGTTGAATATGTTGTCAGAGAGGGTACTAAGGCCAACACATTTTAGAACTGCATGTGTGAATGTGAGTCAACTTCGTTATGTTAGAAAACAGAGTGGATGGTGCCGCTAGCATCAGCTGGAAGTTTTTGAATACATTAAGATTGTGAATACTTGCCTGTACGGCTGCTTGGTTAAGGGTTGATGTACTGTACAGGNTTCCCAATCGGAATGGCATTACACTTATAGCTAGAGTGCAATTCTTTCGAATGAGCATAAAATTGCTACAGCTTACATTACAGTATGCTGAAACATAGGCACAGCCGAGGGGCCATGCTACCTCAAATTTTTAGCGTATATAGTCATTTTATCCTTTGAGAGGTGATATGCCAAACAAAATAGTGTTATTCACCTAAAATCAAACATTTTGCACCCCCTGAAATTTTTGGGCTGGCTACACCACTGTGCTGATACAATAAAACTAGCAGTTTTTAACTGGGATTTTTTGTGTTTGTTCCAGAGCATTGGTTAGTTATTTACTATGACCATAGACTAGTCACACACAGTCGATGATAATTCCTAATGCTCATTTTCGCATATTTGTTTTTGTATATGATGAAGCAATAAGTATTATTCAGTGTAGGCCAGGGTTTTCTTTTAAAAAAAAATGTTAGGAACCTGGTATGGATCTGTGGGGACCCGATTTCTCTGATTTTAAGGACCTGATGATAATTTTCTGATTCTAAGGACCCGAATTGGGTCCCTAAAACGCCTTAAAAAAACCCTGGTGCAGGCAGCACAAAATTCTCAATAATTAGGGCTACAGTATTTGCTAACACAATCCTGCAAACCTTGCGTTAAGAGATGATTAAATTTATTATCCCAAGGAAATTTTTAATTTGTTGTCTAGAAGTATACTAACTGCGATTTTGTTGGTTGTTGGATAATGTGTTATAGTTGTCCCAATGCTAGCGATCTTTGCAAAGCTTCATATAAGCAGTCCATATATTACTTAAGTTATGTGCAACTCGAATGTAGTAAAAAAATGTTTTTAAATCAGAGAGTGCCCACAAAAAACAAATTCTAGACAAGGGTTAAGCAAGGATTTGGTGTGAGAATTAACCACTTCACCAGGAATATTTACTGTTTTTGCACACCGAGTGGTAGCATGGTACACTGCAGCAATGCAAGTGTTTACCCCTTGAATGTGAATTGATGCTAGTAAGCTGAATCGATCCAAGTTGATTCATGTGTGAACGCATTGATGGTCAAACAAACTTCTTTTATGATGTCTTCAATTTCCGGCTCATGGAAAATCTCGATAAGCTTACCAGGAAATTTACATTTTTTCAAGCCCTGGAAAACTAGCAATGTGCAAGCAAAAATGGAAATAGCTCACACTTCACAAAAAGATTTGTGCAGTTGCTCACAGACCATAGGAATAGGTGGCCTACTAATGCAATCAAGTTGCCCATCACTGGCTCAGCAGCTACTTGTTAGTCTCCTAGCAAAATTTATTAATACTGGTAACAAATTTATTATTACTGATAGTAAAATTTATTAATATGTCACTAAGTTTGTTGGTCTGTTAGCATGTGCAAGCCAACCCAGATCATTGGGTTGATTTTCACAACCCTGAGGTCATTGGCAGTGACACTTGGCGGTGGCTGCAGATTCTTGAATCTTTGTTGATTCAAAAACACAAACCAGAGCTGAATGCAAACATCCCATCGATACCTCTGAACATTTTCAGCCTGTAACACAGCTTCATGAATCCTCCGTGACATCACGCGTCATCACCATCAGCATGTATCCTACTAAGTCACGTAACTACCAATGCTCAGCATCACTAGTACTATGTCACTACCATAACCACCTTTTGTGTTTTTCACTTTGTTACAGTGCTTTTCTCCCGACTGGCCACAAGAACTTGCAGCAAGATCACTGCAGTTCAATTACAAATGTACTGGTGATGGTAGCAGGAGTTACCAAAACGTCTACAAAAATGTTGTTCACATCTATTGCTTTGGCTGTTGTTTTCATTATCTGGTTGCAATAGTTTGTGGAAATGTTATGCTGCATTTGGAACAACAAAATTTTATTAGCAGTTATGCTCTCTTGCCATACCATTTATGCCATTACTCATTTTCCATTTGTTTTACAGTGATACATATTACTCTTTATGGATCATGCAAAACCAAGTGGCATGTTGGCTCAGGTGACGATGAAAAAACTTACAAAGGAAAAGAACAGTACTGTGCTTTGCAATCTGTTTTGTGGGGTGGAGGTGAGTAAGTTCTGATTATTCAACTATTATCTGTGAAAAACATTTAAAGCTGTTTTGCATTTGTTTAAAATAACTTCTGTTTCTGTAGTAAGGGAAAAACGGTCTTTTTGTAAACAAAAATTATTCAGTGGTACTGTTTTCAAGCAATTGTGTAAATCTGCTTCACATTTGCAGTGTGTTGTCATAAATTTAATTGTTGAAGAAGATACTGTAATCATTGTTAAGTTTGGATATGATTGTCAGTGGCTGTGGCTCAGCTGAGCAACTGTATGTATGACAAGTTCATAATTTAGCAAGTTTAATGGTTGGCAAATGACAGATTATTGCAATTAAAATTATAAACTGATATTAATTCAAACCTGGCTTTCTCAAACGTTACCAGACTCTCCTGGTAGTATGGTCAAACCTGGAGCACATACTAAGCACACCCATGTTTGGAAAAAGCAGGAAACTGATTTTGATAACAATAGCTTGTGGGACAGTGTGGGTATTAACTGCTGTTGTTTTTTGTTGACAATATCACAAAAACATTGGTTGTTTTCAGTCACATCCAATCAACACACTTTGCTTCAACCTGGAAATCATGAAAAACAGTTTTCAGTCACTCTGCCTGGGAATTGTCCTTCCACATTTAATGGTATTTTGAACAATTGTTTGCTGTGTGATGTTCCTAGCAAATAGTAAGTGTGTATCTCATTTTGGGAAAGAAGACAGTCTATTTTTGTTGCATATGTTGGTTACTTTGGCAAGTTCTTCCAACCCGGGATTTCTTGGTAGAATTATCTGACTGTCAGTCCCAATCGAAATTAGCTTGAGCTTCAGAGTCAATAGCACCTCAACCAAACAAAGATGTTTGTGTCTGTTTACAAGAAAGTTTGGATTGAATGCTGTGACAGTCTTAACAAAAACAAACTGTAGAACAAGACCATAATTTTTTCATTAATATTTTCAAAGGAAGTTTATTAATTTGGTCGTAATTTGGGAAAGAAATATAAAATGCACTGCCATGGATTGCTGCCATCCATGTGCATTACCTGGAAATTTAATACCTAGGTTAACACATAGGTTTGCTTTAAAAGGTTCATCACCCTGCAGGAAATTCGTGAAAAAAGTAAGTGGCTTATTTGGTTTCTTTTTGAATGAACAAAATCTTACACTATTGAGGAAGCATGACTAATTCATCATATATAGTTTTGCAAACAATTTTTTTTACTCTGTCATGAAAATTTTACTTTGTTCATAGTTGTAAGCAAATGAAACGGCGCCATTTTTGGATTGAGTGGAAACATTTTCATAAGCTGTGTACTTGCAATGTATGTGTAAAAACCACCTCATCGATCTTGCTGTAATTTGTTCCTTCTTTAAACACAGGTACTCGTGGAAATGTATTTTACGAAATTTGCGTGATCTGTAAGTTTCCTGGAATAATGTCCTCTGATGAGTCCTGCACAAGACCGATTAATGTGTATGATCCAGTAAATCTTTCAGCTGATGTTCGTACAGCTTCGGTTTGTGTGCACTTCCTTTACATTCCTGTAATGTGATGCAGGCCCGCAGCCAGGATTTAAGATTGGGGGAGGGCAAAATACATTGTTAGGGGGAAAGATTTTTGTTTTTATTGTTATGTTTTCATACCAAATTTCCTTGGCAGAAAAAATTTGGGTGCACTTCCCTCGAATACCCCGTGGCTACGGGCCTGAGGCGATGTATTTGTGGCAAGGCTTGTGTCCAAGTTGGAATCTTGAGCGTGGTTTTTATAAAAACTAAATGTGAATTAGCCTGTAGTCAGGACTACTTAATTTACCGTGTGCGTATAACATCCACATACTTGCCAAAAGTTTTTGTTTGGTTGCGTGCAGTGTGTTTACTTAAACTTTGAATGTCAACCTCTATCCTTTTTGTTAGTTGGACTGAAGCTCTGCAACTGAAAAATGTTAACGTGACATTCTTGCTGAAGTATTCTTCATACGTCATTTTTTTATCCAATTTCTTTGAATTACCATAAAATTTTCTAAACTCTTTGAATTTTGAAAACGCGGCGTAATCATCGTAAGTGTCACCAGGGGTGCAGTGCTAGAAAAGATGGGAACGCTTTACCACGCGTTTCCATCCCACCACACCCTTGATTTAGGTTGAAGCTGGAACTCTAACACCAAATATCGCTCAGATGCAAAAATCTCCTTTCGTTCTCGTAATCCACACAGACAAGCTGCAACCTACTCCGCGATGCCCTGAAAACTTCAAGACTAAATTCTAATTGCTCCTCTGAAAGGAAGATAGCAGAGTTACGAATTACTGTAAATGCAAACCATCGGACGAAGCGTGGAGTACGCAAATACCATTGTGATGTCACAAACAGTAATTACACAACCATGCTACGGTGCTATACACGAGACAACTTGTCATTTATTCATTTATGCTGCTTCAGGCGCTACACGCAGAAATTGAAATGAAAAATCTAAATCTTCTCCACACCAAAAAAGGTGTGGGAACATCATTCCCACCCCGCAACACCCCTCAGTGTCACAGATTTTAGTGCATGTTGAAAGTAATAAGGTGTTTTTTGCGTTTGGCATGAAATAACCCGTGAAAGTCTCCTGAAGTATATTTTCCTGAATGAACGCTTGCAGGCTTCTTCATGATTGTTTAAGCCTCTAAGATACATGAAAGTTGTTGGAAGACAGTGTATTTGAAATGACAAAATTTGTGATTTTGGCAACCAATACCACTGTATCGTCAATTCTAGCACGAGTACTATTCTTACTGCGCTTCAATAAATAACTTGAGATGCAGTTTAATGGATTTTTTGTATTAATTTTCTATTTGCAGATCTGGATAATTTTTCGACACAAAATTTCAAAGCTAGTTTTTACCATTAAGAACAGCCTTCTGTTACTAGGAATTTAATGGCTTGAGAAAATTAAATTTTTAAAAACAGTCTACCCTGGTGTATGCTGTATATATGGGACTCTAGGTCTCAATAAAGATACTAGCATGTTTTTATGAGAAGTAACATCTTCGCTATGTCTTGCATTGACGTGCGCCGTCTTTTCGTCTTGTGCAAAAGTTCAGGAGGCTAAAGGACGTAACCCTTCAAAGGACCGCAAAGCCACTATAGTGGCTGCAACTTTGGCCAGTCATAACTTGCCGACCAATAGAGCTAGAGAGTTGATCAAACCCTCTACGGATTCAGCAAGTCTTCGACTTGAGATCGAAAAAAAAAATTTTTTCGGCTTGGATTTTGGGTTCTTTGTGTGTTACGTCACAATGAGTGCATGTTTGTGCACTTTTGGCGCCTTTGCCTGGCCCTGGGCCCCAGGCCAATGCGAAATTTTTTTCACTCAATGTTTTTTTGGATTCTTGCCATAGGGCTACCATCTCTTATTATGCCTATTTTCACTGGTAATGCTTCTTTGTATAGCAGTTGTATGTTGTAGCTCAGTCATTTTTGTTTGGTCATATAAAGTCATATTTTCTGAAAAATATAGTTATATTATCAAGATTTTTAGGTCATAGAAAATGGCCCAAGTCATACAAGTTATAATCCAGTTTAGTTTTTTTTAGTGTGACTTAGCATTAAGTATATCTGTTTTTGCTTTGCAGTTGCTGTATGAACCTATGCAGTTCAGGGAAGAGGTAGACGACGGCTGTTGCTTCGTCAAACAGGTAATCAAAGTGTTGTTAACAACTGACAAGAGTGCCTATGCTCCTGGAGACAAGGTCTTTTTGAATGGAAGTATAGAAAACGGTTGGTACGTGAGATAAAACTTATCGAATAAATTATGCTACTGATTGAATGTTTCTCTCGTAAATAATTACATTTCTTCAAAGAAGGTGTGCAAAAGTTTCCTGGACTTCGTATTTATTGGTAAAAGCATCATTTACTCGTTTAACTGGCTGATTTCTTCGTTGCATGAGTATCGTTATTTAAGTACATGCATGTTTCGCCTCTCGGTTGTCTCAAATTATTAATCGACTCACGGTTGGCTTCGGGAAGCGTAGGCGGTAAGCTCCGCAGTTCTGTTTCGATGCTAACTGCTGTCCATATAAAAAACTGCCAGTGATGGCTGCAAGTGATTTGACCGAAAATACTGAAAGAAATTTCAGGAAATTTGCGGTTAAAACAACTTGAAGAATAGTTCGTTGAAAGTGTTGCGACTTAGGTTTTTTTTGGCCATAGACCGAACTTTTTTTTATGTGACCGAAAAAAATTAAGTTAATTCGATCATAATGTCCGAAAAGGTAAGCGAGTGAATGCTGTTACGGCGGATGTTAATACTATTATGGGGCAAATGACCGAAATGCCTCAGCGAAAAAAACACATTGCGACTCCGTTTTACATTGAGTGAACATTAAAAATCCTCTGCTCTAGCTAGTTACCGACTAGGCAGTTTTCAGTGCTGATCGTTCGCTGCCTCATGTGTGAAAACCTGAAATTTCATTTGTCACACCGATTTAACTTAAAAATTTCCGAACCTTACATACCTTTCCCATCTTCGGCGCATTTTGTTGTGGTCATTTACACTGGTTGTTTATGAAGTCCGTGACTAACCTGCCAATCTATGCAAACAAACGAAATGACTGTGTACAGACTGAGAGGGAGTTTACGGCCTTCATCTAGTACCAAAATTGTCGATAACTTGAACCGATAACAGCTTCCAGGCTGTGATAATGTCTGTGTGTCTCCTCAGATCACGTCTGATTCTCGGGAGCCGCGTGAGCTGGACGAACCGAACCGAATCGTAGCCGTAAGCAAGGGAACGAAAATGCTTGGGGTTACGGGACAAAAAGACTGCCAATGAGCAAAAAACAACTTGAGTTGACATTAATGTTTTCCAACAAGATAAACGTGGTAAGGGCTCAAGCCTTGAGGGGACACACAGCTA
>JGI24159J19872_10006229_pt1 | contig 15509 bp, 10 predicted proteins | sample Ectturendosymbi4_FD_19872 | JGI IMG/M metagenome (IMG submission 19872) | reverse complement strand
TGAGTTATTTTATATAAGCGAAAAAGCAAATGAAAACGATGGCTGCCACTGAAGAATCACTTCTTCATGCATCGTATCTCATTTCTCTTTTAAATATATAAAACAAGAGTTAGTAAAGCCGTGCATCCTATCTGCAGATAAACAAGTTTTGGTTCTCCAAGCAGCTGAGAGACTTGAGCTTATATCATATTCTATCGGCGCAGTTCAGCGAAGGATTGAAAATAAGGCAATTGATGACGAGCAGTAGGTAATTTAAAGAAATAGAGGCATTTTGCAATCCAACTCAACGAATCAACTGCTGACGTGACTAAGTGTGCCATTCTTCTTTGTTTCGTGCGTTATATGGGAAAAGAAGATTCAAAAGACGAACTTCTATGTTGCATAAACTTTCCAGGACGTACCACCGGGTCAGCGATATGTCAAAGTACAGTATATTTTGGTGAGAAAAAGATAGACTGGGAAAACGTGTTCAAAAAGAAGCTTGCAGTTTGGAATAGCTTTGTGCATTTGTGCAGAAAGAAGTTACAGAGATGTTTTCGCTTGAACAGTTTTTTTCACAAGTGTTGATTTCATTGCTAAAGAGTTATTAGACATTATAAGTCAACATTTGTAGGAGTCAACTTACGACTTTGATTATATTATTTTCCTGAATATGAGGATACTCAACATGAACCGTTTATAACAGCTTTGGTTAACAAAATAATTGTGATAATCTGTTGCATTCATTGCGATTTTATGTTACCGGTCCGTAACAATTTTGTGTATTGTTTACCGGTTCGCTGGTGAAAATGGTTGAGAACCANTAACTTAGTGCATGACGTCAATTTTGTTTGCTGACACGGAACGCACGATTNTACCCCCAATTTTTTCTCATGGTTGGCCGAGTGTATGTTTCAGAAATGAATTTGATAGTTGCACGAATACCTGAGCATAGGAGTAGGAGCAGGCAATATTTGGGGTGTGCAAAGGATACTTTGCCCAAATTTGAAAAACATTTCCGCGACATACGTTCATCCCACAAATTTTCTGTAGCTGTTGGTACATTCTATTTTCCTCTACCATGTTACCGTAGACATGAAAATAGAAAATTTGATACATTAAATTTGTTAACCCAACTGAAAAAGCATGCTAGTCTATGCAAGAACATTGTCAAAAGCCAGCTATCTCAGTACTCTGAGCATCTTCCCAACAGTTCTGAGGTTTTGTCGTTCCATTCACATTCCAGCTGTTGTTGTCAGCAAGGACCCTCACACCTACCTGAGGACATATAGGCAACTTGCAAAAAACAGTATGGCAAAATGCATTCATCCAAATACTGCACTTAAAAATTAAAACACGGCTTTTCTCTACGTCCCTGGCATGGACTCTATATGAAGTGCAGTAGGTGCCCTGCAGTATGTCGATTCTCACAGTGTACAATTAATGAAGCATAAAAATGAAATGCCTTCTTTTGCCCAAACTTTCAAGTGAGTCAGTTATTCATCAACTCTGACAAACTGAAACCAGGGATGTAGTGCTAACAAAAAAAGTGTGGGAAGGCATCTAAAAAATAGCCATTTTGAAACAGCTTCCCACTCATTTTAAAGCAAAACGTGAAAAAGATGTGGGAATGCCATTCCCATACGTTCCCGCCCCACTACACCATTGACTAAAACACGAAGTTACTCGAAACAGTTTGTGGATTTTATACATGTTTAATGTGTTTTCTATGACACAATAAACTTTTATTTATAGAGTCAACACCAAAGGAGCATAATTTCATTAATATTGTTAAAAAATGTCGAAATTTTTGCCCACATTTTTAACAATCAAACGTTTGGGGGTGCGCTTTCACCCCAGCTCCTACACCACTGTATCCAAGTGAGTCAAGCTGTGACAATTTTATCAAAGTTATACGTCGAAAGCCATAGGGACCAACGGCCGCGGTGCATCGCCTTAGTGAAAGATCCCAAAGAAGTGCGACGTCACGCCACTCATGCGTAATGACGTTAGCAAAATTTGTATCGTCTAAGACTGTAAGTTGCTTTACAACACACCGTCGTTTTGTTGAGCTTCAGAAAATTCATTCTAGTCAATCTAAACGGCATAAAGGAAAATTGCGTCAGTTTGTACTCGAGCCAGAGCATCCGCTAACACATTATCACAACCTTCAATATACTTTAAATTTTGTACAGAGTAATGCAAGTTCACTGAGGCGACGGCACTCACTTGCATTGTCACGCTGAATGCTGGTTGCAAATGTTTGACCAATCGTGATTGCAATGCATTGCCTTTGTCTTTGGAACAATGTGAAAAATGTTTGTCCGCAAGATATAATCCTAAGAATACGAAGCATCAGAAAGTAACACCGTTTCTGCGTCCGAACATGGATACAATATAGCGTAGCATGATTGCAAAGAGCAAGTTTCAGATTTAAAAAAGCATCGCTTGTTTAAAGTCACAGGGCCAAAGAGATATTTTTCCAAATGTTCCTGTTATTGTTGCTCCTGTTATTGTTATGCCAAATGTTCCTGTTATTGTTGCGTCTCTTAGCAGGCTCTCGTAAGATATTTTTCCCTTACGAGAGCCTGCTAAGAGACGCAACAATAACAGGAACATTTGGTATGGCTGGTCTGTAAAAATTAATTGCATCCAAGAATTATTTTAATCCTTTTGTCGTCGGTTTTTCGACAACCTTGTTTTTGTCTGGTGGTGTCTTTATGCCATTCTCACTTAAGGTTGCTGAAAAAAACGAGAAATTCATCCACATGCCCTTGTACATTGTCACGGTGAGCAGTCAGCCAATCACTCAACTGTTGCAGGCTTTTAGACAGTGTAATGAAAACTGCGCCAAGGTGTGCAGAGAGTTACTTTTTGTATGTCTTCTTCTGCAAGTGGAATCTGATGAACAACCGATTTAAGATCAAGCCTTGAAAAAATTTAGCATCTTTTATCTTGTTTTGAAATGCAAGAACGCGTGGTGCTTGATATGTTCTTTTATAATATATTGGTTCAGTGCATGAAAATCTCCAACAATTCGGATGTCCTCGTCCCCATTTTGCCCGGGGCCCCGAAAAGCGCGTGTCCATAGGTCATGGCCTATTTGGCTTATGCGTAAATCCGTCACTGTGACAAGCGTAAGGACCCGATGCACGTTCGAGAAAACCAGAAGCCAATATGTATCGTGTATTTTCTGTCGCACGAGGGCAGTGTGTTTCAGTGCGACGTTACGAGCTCTGGTTAAGCAAGGCCCACCAGTTGCAGGAATGTGGTTCTCAAACGGATGCTTGCAAGGCATTTTAACATATAAGCCCTAAGTTCCAGATGGAATTCAGCCAAAATATCACAAAAGCCTTGCCCAGAAACTCTGACTTTAACCACAGTATTCTAGCCAACAATCATCTGTGATCGTAATTGAAGAATCTGTCGCATCGCTGGTAATGGGAAACTTTATTGTGCGACTGCTGTGGTATATAACCAACTTCCAAGAAAGAAATTGCTTTGAAAAAGTCCTTACCGAGAAGAGGGCATTGCGTTTGCAATACGTAAAAAGACCAAACTTGCGGCCGAAACCAGTGTCAATTTACTCTTTGTCCACGCCGTGCGAGTACAACTGACAACCACCAGCTGAGCGAAACTCGCGGTTATCTTTCTTTGCACGCTGCGTGAGATCAGGCGTTGCAGGTAAAACTGACGCACAAACAGCAGCAGAGTCCAACGAGAAAAACGGTTGGATATTTTGTCTCTAACCTAGTATAACATATTGGAGCGACACTATGGGTTTTGCGAGTGTGAAGAAGTGTCTTTGATGAAAGTAGTAAGTGCATGCTCATTTTCACGTACCTGAGCTACTCTATACTTTACGATAGTAGCACCAGCTCTTGTATACCTCTGCAAATGGATCTACTGGAAACTTGCTGGCTTTTTTCGCATGACGTTGCTGTACATTGGGTGCAATCAGTTTGAACCGTGCAAGGCTGTTTGCAGTGCAGCAAGTGCAAGCTTTGCACTTTCGTGCGCCCTTGCGTCATTGGTTGTGGTGGTAATACCACAGTGGACTGCCTTCAGATCTTGCTGCGGTCGTGTTTTGTGATTTAGACGACGCGCCCTGAGCTTTATGTGAATTCTGTTGTGAGCCGTCTTTCTGTTTGTGTTTATTGTACCACTTCATCTAGCTGAAAACTTCCACACGAAACAATCTAGCTGACATATGTTGCATTCTAGCGTTGATTTTCGAAAAAGCGTCATCAACACTGTGGTGCGAAGCCCGGGGTTGCTACTGTGAAAACCGTTTAGGGAATGAACCGTCGTCGGCATTCTGCTGACACAAGACGTGTTTACGTTAATCGTGCACCGAAGCATCGGCATCTGCAGCTAACTCGTTAATATGTCTGGTTCGTGCAAACCAGACAACTTCCGGAGTAGCTCCATTGACAAAACTTGCAAGAAACGCAGTGCAAATTTCGTTACATTTCACCAGATTTGTTTCCCAGTCATGGCCTGCCGTGCTGATCAGTTTATCCATGATATTGACACAAGGCTCTCGGTCATTCAAATGCAAGTTACGAATTTCGATCAATCGGTGCTGAGCGCAACGTGAGGAATGCGTGCTGTACATGAGTGCACGGAGAAGTTTTGGCAGCACCAGAAACACACGTTGTCCAAGATCTGACTTGTTTTTCAGTTATGACGTCGTGAAAAATCGGTCCTCTTCAGCAAAAAGATCTGCATCTGTAAAACTTGACTCAGGGTTTCCAAACACGTGGGCAAATGGTTAGCATCAGGCTTGCTGAGCACAAGCAATTGCCATAACTTGTCAAGATCGCGACCATTTGAGGCAGCGAGCGTTGAACCTCGTTGTGGGCGACCAGAGTGATCTTCTTGACCAGGGTTGCCAGGTTAGCATTTTTAATACCAATTCCTGAAATTTGTCCTTCATTTTTTAAGTGGTTTGGCATGAGAAAATGCTGTTTGGCATGTACGTCATAGATTGGCATGTTTTTGGCCTTTTTTGATGTTTTTGGTGTTGGCAGGTGAAAATGTTATTAGGCATTTTTTGAAAACCTGTTTTTAAGATTTTTTCAGCCTGTTTGGCATATATTGAAGTTATTTGACATATTTTGATTAGCGATTTGGCATATTTGGTCCATCTGAACCTGGCAAGGCTGATGTTGTTTCTGTTCGTGCTCTGTGACTGCATTTTGTCATAGATATTTTATGAAATCGTGACATATCCAACATGTGAGACGCTTGTGTATCAGATTCAACGTAATTAAAAACTATGGCACGGTGCGTATATGCACAAGATTTTCATATCCCTTATGTTGTTGTTTCAAGCCGGTATTTTTACGAAGCATTTTCTGCAAGAGGAGATAGTGCAATAGTTTTGGAGATAACAACTATTTAGTTATTTATATGTGTACAATAATTTCAGGCTTGGTTCCATACCAACATTGTATTTTTGCCATTGCTTATCCAAGTAATTCAAAACTGACAGTCATCGGCCAGTTTCGGCTTGTTTGGCATGTTATGAAGCGATTTGGCATATTTTGATGCGCGACTTGGCATTTTTGTTCCATCTGGACCTGGCAACCCTAGTCTTGATGATTACAATGTGTGTGAAAACAAAGGCCGGCACGCTGGGCCTGAGCAGTGTTGCCGATTTTGCGATTTTTTGGCTGTCAGCTATTTCAAGGTGCCCATCCAGAAAATTTTTAATATAACTATTAGCCATTTTTTAGCATAATGATTTTTGAAATTTAGAAAAGTTTTAATATAGCCATTTTAATATAGCTGAAAGTTTCAATATAACCAGAAAGTTTTAATATAGCCATTTTTAGCATAACGAATGTTAAACGCCGTTTTCTTGAACATTTAGCTAGATATTTTAACTCCTGTTCAACTGACATATTTTTGAATTTTGGCACGCGCAACGTATGCGGTGCGTTAATATTGACAAAACACCACAAAGCATCGTTGAAACCTATTTCAGTTTTGACTTTACCCTGTACTTTAACCTTGACTAGACACATGAATTCGAGTATAAGTAACTACGTCGCAACTAGACACATGAATCGCGTATAAGTAACTGCAACCCAAGGAATGTAAGTGTTAGTAAGTAACTAAATATAAGTAACGAAATTACATCCCAAGAAATGTAAATATTCGCCCACAGCAAGCTGCCTATTTCGTCAGAACATTTGACAACTTGATAATAAACAATTCATATGCTTTTATTCCACGATGTGCATCTTTATCTAACTTTTCATCCGCTCACTTCAAACTTCAGTTGTGTGATGACTTTTACAAATCACCACTTTTCTCCCACTATCTAAAGCTTTTTTATGAGAATGACCGCATGCAGGACTTACGGTGCGTTGTTCTGGTCTTCTGCAACGGGGTACTCGCATCACCTTTTACAGGAAACATGATGCTGAATGTATGCCACATTTCATCCAAGAAAATGACTTTGTGTACTGCAAGCCTGCAACAATGTTGAAGAAGGTTGGTGTCTCTGAAAATGATCCTAAATAGTGGAGACTTTTTATTACTAGCTAGAAACGAAGTTTGATATGTGTTCTTTGGCATAGTGGTATTGTTATCACTTTTGGATCTATTTTGGGCTGTCAACAACCCTTAAAGAAAAATTCAACGTATTTAATTTTGTGGTAGAAAAACGTCATGATATGACGACAAGTCGATCATTTTTGTCGATTTGAAATTGGCCGGATTTCTGCTTGGGTTGCAAAGTGGTCTATACCAGGGCTTCTCAACTTTTTTGTTCTGCGATCCCATTTTAAAATAGTTTTTTTATGCGGCCCATTGATGGATAGTCTAGATGGTAATGATACGTGTAAACGTCCAATCACAAATCTCAAGAAACATTTTTGTCTAGGCGAAATCACACAAATGCACACAATCAACAAAACTAACTATAGTGTACAATGATAAAACAGTCACGTAATGGAAACAGTAAGGCTTAGTAAGGCGAAAAAAATTAACAAAAATCAGTTCAGTTTATAGAAATGGTATTTTTGACAGGCCTCAAATCAACAAATTGATAAAATTTATGAAATTGATAAATTTCAAAATTTCGTGAATGCAAAAGAATCCTGTGCCTTTTGTGAAAGTTGTTACAAAGTGTTGGGAAAATACTTAAGAGTCCAACTACAAAGAGATCGCACCGACTTGACTGAGCAGTTTTCAAGATATTGCTGCTATCATGAGCATCAAGCTTCACTCCCTATACAACCATCTGGATCAGGGGTTCATAACCTGGGGTCCGTGAACCGTTTGGTTCCATGGATGTGTTTCTGAGGGTCCATAAACCAAATGCCAATCAAGAAAATCCGAGAGCTTTTATTCCACCATTTGGGCCATTATTCAGCACAACCGCACCACAACTNTGTTCTGACATGTTCATGTTGCAAGTGCACTGACCTTTTATTATTTGATATTGGTGACGTCAATTGGCGACAGGCCGAGGCCTGAAATTTGCCTCTTGCCGGGAAGTTCACACTAAGAAGCGACCAAATGTTGACGAAACGAAGGGCTCTGCAGCGGTCTTGGGTGCTGTGAAAGGGGTTCTCAGCGACAAAGAATTTGAGCACTACTGATCTAGATCACTTCCCCGAATAACTTGGTGATCTGAGTCAGCGTGGTCCAACTACTTTTGACCTACGGGCCATCATAAAAAACGTGACAACTTGCGGGCCACTTCCAATAAAATGATGTATAACGCAACAGATTCACAATATTTAAAACTAAAAAAGGTAAGATAGGTGAGTGCGATATTGAAATTATTGCATAATACCAAATAGAAATTTATCACAAATTTCTACCAGTGGGATGCCTGTGGTCGAGGCTTTTCTGACACTATCGTTCCTTTATCAATACCAGTGTTAGTAGTGAAAGTCAGAGACGATCGTCCAGTGTTTCGTCTGGCATTCGATTTCTGTTTTTATATTTGACTTGCTTAATTGTAGAAAATATACTCTCACACACGTATCTGTTTCCTTACATTGAGTGCATGTTTAGTGCGAAATCTTTCAGTTTGATAAATCTATGTTTTCTGACTAATTTCCAAAAGCTCTCTGCAGTCACTAACACCGTTAGCATTGCACATTTTTGTTAGAAGATGTTATAGGCCTACTTGTTGCCTATTGCAGGGATGATGGGCAATTAATTTGACTCGAGGACCACTTTGAGAAGGCCTCGTTTAGCTGTTAGATAGACAGATTCATTTGACGGTACTGGGTTGATTACGCCAGATGTGCTCTTTACTACAACGAATACTGGGGCACCGAAAAAACATAGAGGTTATCCAGACAGGTGCCCTAGCGGAGGGTTAGGGGCACGCCGTACCTTCTAATTTGATCGTAGAGTAAATAAATAAAACGAAATGTTGCACAGAAAAGGTATTATTCATTGTTCTTGTGAAATTTACTTTATCAAGCGAATGCAATTCAGTGAGACAAATGTAACCCGCATGTTTTTCATCAAATTTCACATCGGAGATATTTCCTGAATGCTTCTGCGAGTCACTGAAAAAACGTCACCGAAAGCGGGCCACATGCGGCCCGCTGGCCTGGAGTTGGACCACACTGATCTGAGTGATGAGCATATATCACTGAAATAGCAGTACGATACCAAGGAACGTGGGATGCTGCCATGCTATCTGACAATTATTGGTCAATCAAACTTGATGTGACAATGCTTTTGCTTCCCATTCTCACAAATCATTCACGCGAAACTTTTCGCGGATGTTTGACGATTTTAAAGGATGAGTTGACTTTAGTGACTGATCACACAAATAAATGTGTATTTGTGTTTCTGTACTTTTTGTTTCGATTCAATAACAAGCAACACCTTTGAGAATATAACTCTTTTTTTCCAATGGGCACATCACAGCAGCAGGAAAGGTACACCTGATAGGGAAAGGAAGACTGTATGTTTTAATTCATCGACTCAAAACTTTGTAACATCAGTTGAAAGATCTATGGAAACAAAAACTAGCTGCTGGCCATTGATCGTAACAAGCTTGAAAAAACCTTTGAGCCCGTCGATGTGTTGCTACGAGAAGATAAGTTTGTTGATTGCCAACGCTGCAATCTTCAACGCACTCCGGTTCGTCAGTTGACTACTCATTAGGAACAAAAGACGGAAGGGTTCATCTCAGTTGTACTTACATAACAGTTCGGTTTCGTTATACCAGCTTTTGTGCTACTTTCGAAGTGTCACGAGTGGTCTGCGCGGCGTCATTTCCGTTTATTTGAGCTGTGGGCCACGTGGCTGCTATCGTGCAGTGAGTGCTGCATTGATGTAGAGTCAGTGGCAGCACGGCGTATGAACCGTTTCCTTTCACCCATACATCAGCCCCAGGACGAGGCTGGAAAGGCCGCAAGTACCTTACATACTAAAACTAATTAATTAGTTCCCTAAACGAATCGGATACTTTTATGCTTAAAATATATATTTGTTCATTGTGAGTTCTAGAGCCGAATCCAGCCAACTAGCTGTGGCTGTGAAGGTTTCTTATTTCTGCATAGGGCAAACTTGCTCAGGCCACAAGCGCCAAGCACTTCAAGATTTTTAGCACCCAGTCTGGATGCTCTGGAAGTTGTCGACTAGATATCGTTTATTACAGACTGCATGTTCAGATTACAAACTGGCCCACACCATTGCGCTAGAGAGGATGATATCAATTAATTTTTATTCAGTACCATCTTGCAAACGGAAGCATTGAGGACTCTGCTTTGATCACCTGTGAGAGATATTCCTAAACCGTACATAATATGTGTTGTCAAGAGAAGTTTGGTACCACTCATCTTGCATGCGACTTCTCAAAGGTGCAGGAGCAGGCAAAATGGCAAAAGTTTGGGGATGCGAAGGATTTTTGCCCGAACTTATCGGAAGAGTTTTTGTGCAACTTTTGCCTACAAATTCTCCCACAGAGAGTATGAAGACCTGTTCGGTATGACCTCCAATAAAGGTCTTCATGTATTTTTGTCTTTTTCTGCTAACGTTGGGCGCCATTTTTTCCAGGATTTTTAGGGGTTTTTCCCAGATTTTCAGGAATTTTGCCCAGATTTTCAGGGAATTTCCCGTTTTTTCAGGGATTTTGCCAGGATTTGCTACAAACCAAAGCTTTTGGGGATGCGCTTGCACGCCCTGCACCCCACCTCCTACACCACTGCGACTTCTGAATGATTGCACAAAGTTCCATGGACATCAGAACAGCAACTAGACATTACGCTGGCGTTTAGTGATGTTGCCGAAGATGACAATATAGCTTCCAAAATTTGATTGAAAACTATGATCAACAATCAAACTGTGAAAGATGACCACAGCTTTCAAAGTTTGGTCAATAAACCAAATTTATACGTTTGCAATAGCACAGTCATGAGCATCTGAAGATGTACCGGTACCAGGAAGAGCAACGTTGGGCGGTGTGACGTTAATTAATCACGAACGACATCCACATCAAAATAACTGTTGGGAGTACCACAGTGTAGCAAGACTTGCACTTTCCTTGTAATTCACCGGCCCCTACAGTTTTTTACTGAGCAGCGCCTGAAATTGTGGGAACTTTTGTTTTTTGCTTTGATTTTAGAATTTAATTACCAATGATCTTTTTCAAACTCGTGACACAATTGCACCCGTATGTCGATTTTTGTTCTAATTGATTACTTCTATCACGTGGTATATTACTATAGTCAGTTATTATTTATTTAGGCGATTATTCTGGTGCCGCTAACACTGCTCTATTGCCAAGACTCACCAACTGAACTGTCGTGAAGGGAAACGTAAAGAATAAATTGTCTTTTTCTCTCCGTCAATAGAAAGGGTCTCTACGCGTCAATAGATTCGAAATCTGGTAGGGTCACACCGAAGACAGTGCTTGCTATCTTGCTGGCCAGTGGCGTAGCCAGTCAAAACTTTTGGGGAGGAACATTTGGGGAATCCACAAATGTTTGACTTCAGGCAAGCAACAGTATATTTGTTTGGGACGCCACTTCTCAAAGCACAAAATGACTAGACATGCTAAAGATTTGAGGGGCATGGCTCCCTGCCCCTCCCCATGGCTACACGCCTATGTTGCTGGCTTGGCGTTAATGGACCGCAGACTGACAACCGGTATTTAATGGCCTGTCCAGCAGCATAATCTGAGGTATTGGATCGGGTCATAGTTTTACAGGGACATGCTGCTCGAGGAGCAACAGTCTATAACCGCTGCTTTGCTCATTGTCCAGCGTATTCGATGGCAGACAAGACACTCCAGCCACTCGTTCATTTCACTAATGTATTACTGTACTTGCATTTCGAAACTAGCTCAAGATATCCCATGCACTGTTGACTGTGTCGCAACAAACAATGCCACGCATCACTTGGAAGCACCAATCATTGCCATTTCATGCTTCACTTTAATTGGGTTAGCTTTTTGTGGAAGTAGTTGCAAAAGTGTCTTTGTTAAAGTGATTCAGGTGCGACCGGACCTCATGTTATTTTAAAATTTATTCCCCAATCTGACGGCTTACAGCTTCTTGCTGTCTGATTTTTTGAAGTAGTTCAGTATGCACGTCTGTTTGGTGGCCATGCTTGCCGACAGTGGCGTACGCAGAAAATTTCCGAGGAGGGGGGCAAGTTTCGTCACAATCGCGTGACATCACAAATCAACTTTAGGACGACCATCCTAGAGGGGTCCGGGGGCATGTCCCCGGGAAATTTTGCAAAATTACACCTAAAAATACACAAATTACACCTAAAATTACGCATTTACACCTAAAAATACACATACTGTTTATTCATTTTTTTATCTTTAGGGTCTGAGGGGGGATATGGCACAGTTCCCCCCCTCCGTACGCTAGTGCTTGCCGATGCCGAATTCTACTAAACGGCAATAAAACTTACTATTATTCTACTAGTGTTTATGATAGAGAAACGCTAAGTCGCACACAGTGATGATTATAATAAAAGGATCAACACATTGAAAGGCAGATGCTGTAAATCTAGAGAACGCAACTGGATATTTCAGAATGATTGCATGTTCACATAATCACTAGGCATGCATAAGATCACCACAAACAGAAAGTACGTTTTAAGACCACTCTATAAGACTAATAGAACAAGTAGTAATAGATTGACATTGTCGCGTGATTTCTATTGCTACTTGAAACTTTTGATTGTTGAACGACTTGGCTGCTTTATTTCAAACTTCTCGGCGACGCAGCCTGTTTGAAAATCAGGGGATGCAGGCCTGAGTAAGTCAGACGGACTGGCGAACATAGTCCACAAATCTCAACCCCATTGAAAATTCCTCTGGTTTCTACCCCACGACTTTTCTCAATGGGCCGCTGGTTTATTTGTTGACAATGAAATGTCTGATGACGAGAAACATGCTCTTTCGACGAGATGTTGGTTGCCTGAGAAACAGTTGACCTACATGTTTCTAGAGTGCAGACGTATTGTAATTCAGGGCAAGACAAAGCGTTGTTTTAGAAGAGAGTACATGGAAATGTATAATCAGCTCGTGATTCGGTTGGAGTCACCGAAGCCAGGGAGCTTTCTCGAAATATTGCGTTTTAACAGTATGCGGTGTGCACTGAATTCATCTGCGAGTGCAAAACATTTTGAAACCGCCAATAACGCTTTTAATTAATAGGTAAAACAACAAGTTACAATCGATTCGCTCCCTCTCCGAAAATTTTAGCTGGTTGCGAAGCTGCTCAGCCCTGCAACAGCGCACTTCCAAAAAAAAAAGGCTGCGCGAATGTCTTGTCGAACACGAGCAGTCGAGTCCAGGTGTGCGTTGAGAATGGGGCACACTCTGTTTTGCATGTTCGAAGCAAACTGGGGAGTAAAATACATTTAAACCTGTAACGGCGCAGTTCACAATTCACAAATGCAAAAGCAGTCTGCCCGCATGTCTCGTCGAGCTCGAGCAGTCGAGTACAGGTGTGCGGCTTGAACGGCACACGCACCCAGGGTTGCAACATCGAAACTTGCTAAACTACAAAAGAATTGACAGTGCGCACAAAGTACACAAAAAAACTTTCATTTCTTTAATAGGTGGCTGCTAAATATACAACTACTGGCAGAAAAAAAAGATACGTGCGTGTTTGAGCCGTTATGCTCTATCTAGCTGAACTGCCTGCCAATGAATGAAGGTCGAATGTGTCCTGATATAGAGTATATGCTGATGCTCTTATCACAAACAAAGGTGCTGTGATACACGCAGATTGCAGAGTCACCATAAATAATGAGAATGAATGAAACAAACGCGACACAACGAAATCTGCTCGCAACGTGTTTTCCTGGGAAGTGAATTTCGCTTCATTTACGCATCTTCAGTCCCGTAAATTGCAAGTAAAAGCTTACAGGTTAAAAGGTGAAACACTAAAGCAAGGCTTAAAGCAAGCACCCAAACTGTAGTTTCAAACATACGGTGTTATCACCGAAGCCAAAAAGCAAACCTAGCGCCAACTGCGAGTCACACAAACATTTATTCGGTGCGTTGTGCATTTCAGGTCAGATTTCATCACCACCTACAGCCTTGCTAGCCTTCAGTGTTTTGACATCTATGAAGACTTCAGTCGAAGTGATTTCCCCTAAATCCACCTCCGGTGTCCGATGATGTGAGACTGACTGGATTCAACAGATGTTTTAAGTACTCTCTCCATCTGACAAGGATGCTCCCTCGCTGCTATGTAAGGCACCACGACTGCACATATGGATGTAGCAATTTTAGATTATTTGCCGTGGAGACGTTGGATGGTTTGCTAGAAGGCTTTGTTGGCTTGCCTGTGATTGGAATTCAGATTATGTCTGGAATTCTCCCAAAATTGCATTTTCGACTTCAGCATAACCACAAGGCCTGTGGACTTTCGCACCTCAGTGTATTATTCATGTTTATCTTAATGACGACGAGCGGCAGGTCGGGGCCTGAATGTGCTCTTTGTCGCGTGATGTCGAGCGAACAAACACAAGATGAACATTTAACGAACGGTTACAAACACACGACGATCACATACAAGAAAGTTGCAAGCACGTAATGACCGGGTTAGTGTACTGCTAGTATACGACCAAATGGTACAACGAGGAAGAAAAGTGTGAACAAAGATTAATTTCAGAATGAATAATGAATTACTATAAGGATATCCACAGTGTTTTGGCGAGGTATTTAGAGACAGCATTGTAGGTATCTGTAGTGGGTTTAAGTTCATTGGAAGGATGTCCAAACAGCAGAAGTTGTAAAAGTCTTACTTGATCGCACAATACACTTGATAGCAATTTTTGCAGGCCTTCTTTCAACAAAATTGATTTTGCAAGTTGTAGGAGATCAACTCAGAACGCAAAGTGAAGAGTACAGTTAAGACGTAAATGCTCCTCTGTTTGTTTGGCGCCACATGAGCACAAGCGATAAGTACGCTTATTCAAGTTCAGGACATTGACGGAAACGCAGTCTACAGCGTAACGATGTACTATGGGGATTAACGCCATGAAGATGCCAACAGTTAACTTTTCTGTCAACTTTTCAGGTGTTATATCCAAAGAAAGGCTTTAGGATTTTGCAATTTTGTATTTGTCTAGCAGTTTTGTGTAAAATCATTTTCCTTCAGTCTTTCATAAGTATTCTCCTGTCCTTCTGTTTTATGCATTAGTGTGTCTCCCTCAGTCAGTCCTTATTTATGTTTTAATACTCAAAACTCTGGGAGTGCATGCTCCAGAAGCCCTAGTCCCTGCAACTCGCACCAGCGGTGAGGTGGTTGTGACCAGACCTGAAAGGGAGTGGAACAAGCGGGTGCGCTGCATTGGACATCTTCAAAAGGCTGTGTCAAACCCGTGCTTTTGAAAACAACGTGCAACACTGGTCAAGTTTATTCTGTGTTGGCAGATGATTTTTGCGCCCCAAAAATTTCTGTCATCAAACTTCATTCATATTTTTGCAGATGATCAGATAAGTTTTTTGCCTAGTTTTCGCCTTTGATTTTACTATCTGATACAATTCGAATACATTACAGCAATTTGGAATGTTGCAATATAACAGACTGAATGTTCAATCGTGACCGAAATTCCAAAGTGGGGATAGCTTAACGCGAAAAGATTTGATTCTTAACTCTACGATAATTATAGTTTCCCAGATTCCAAGGTCCTGACGCCAATTCTGTGACATCACAGTCATACGAAGTTTCCAGACTGGTCTAACAACAAATATATGCGGGCGATTGCCGGGCTCGAGGCAGGTTTCGACGCCCCTTTACTCCCAACTCACTGTTCGCATCTATGCTGCCATGAATGGGCTGGGTGGGGGCGCCAGAACTGACTTTGTCCCCTGGCGCGAGAAACCTTAGGTACGCCATTGCTTCATGCACCCTGTGATTATTTTAGCTGGAGTTATATTGGCAGTATCCAGGGGCGCAGCCAGGATTTTTCTAAGGGGGGGCTGAAATTATGGAAACAAAAGCTATGAAAAGGAAAAATTGCTTGTGATAAGAATAGCCAGGAAAGCACATATATTGTGGATAAACAGT
>JGI24159J19872_10006226_pt1 | contig 15510 bp, 8 predicted proteins | sample Ectturendosymbi4_FD_19872 | JGI IMG/M metagenome (IMG submission 19872) | reverse complement strand
GAGTTATTGCTGTGTGAGGGTATTACAGCAAACTTGTTTGCCCCTAGTGCTTGCAGACTCCAGAGCCTTCCGCGGACTCATCCAGAGCCTTCCGCGGACTCGGGGTTGAGAAACACTGTTTTAGGCGAATAACACTATTTTGTTTGGAAAAACGCCTCTCAAAGCACAAAATGACTATATTTTCCAAAAATTTGGGGGGCATGGCGCCTCTTTGGCCCCCCCTGGCTACGCCTATGACTACACCAAGCTTTCATAACATTTATTTGTTCTCAGCCGTTCCCTCGTTTTACTTTGACTGCGGGTGACTGGTGAAATAGGTCCGTGTTCAAACTCAGCAACTCTAAGCATCTTTTCAAATGGTTGTTGGGTTATGGTTGCAAATTTAAGCACTTCAAATTCGATGGTGCTTATTTGTTCTTGAGACCATTTTAGTTTTTTTTTGATGTAGTGTGATAGATAAAGGTAGTATATAAACGCTTTGCTCCATGATCTGAAACCGCATCAATTGTTTGGGTCGAAGAAGAAAGTGTATGCTGCAGATGACCAAGAACGGCTGCATTTTGAACAGATTGTTTGCGGTGCTGTGTTGTTTGTTCAAGTAAAGATGCCGTGAGGCGGTTAAGGTAAAGCTGTTGATGCACGTTGTACGTGCACCTGCAAAGGATCAGCGCTGGTTTGTCTAGCACAGACATACTCCGTACACTTGCCTTATCTCGCGTGCAGCTGTATACTCCCATTTCAATGGCGTTGCAAATCTGCCGGCTTCGTCACTCTGTTCTGGGTTGCAACTGGGTTTCTGATATTTTGCTTGAGATGTTGCAACTCAGTGTCCGTGGACGCCTTGCAACTAAAATTGACTTAATCAAAACTGTAACTTTTCTTGGTCAATTACAGACTAGCCGAAAAACACTTCAGTGCTAAATGTAAAGGTGGGTGACGTTAGAGTCAACATGACAAAAATTCTTTGCCATTCCAAACAGAAAAGTTGCTTGTTGCAGTTGATCCGTAACATGTTGATATGAAAGCAAACTTAAAGCGTGTGAGTGAAAACAAATTAGAAACATTGTTATCGTTGTGCTTTTCCAATCAGTCCGACCAAATTTGTATTGTGTTATCAGTGCAGAAGAAAATGATATGTGATTGTTAAGATGAAAGTTTTAAGTATGTGGCTACAACTAACAACGTACAACAGTGGTTCCCAGCCAGGGAGGAATTCCTCCCCAGGGAGGAATTTCATGACTTCAGGGCAGGAATTTCCAGGCTTGTCCATGGGAATTGGATTCCTATGGGAATCCCATGGGAAACGACCCATGGGATGGGATGGGACAGCACACATTTGTATTTCCCACGAGACTCAGAAATAGAATGAGAGTGTCAGAATGTTACTGAATTGTCATACTTAGACTATACTTCTGAATTGTAAAGTCAATAAATTTTGTCGTTTTGCATGTCTCTTTGCACATGTAGTCCTATTTAGTAGATACTAAGCCTAAACTTTCATAAATTCAATAATTTTAATTGAATTGTATTCCATGTTAATATTATAATAATGTAATGGGAATACCATGGGATGGGACAGGCGTAAATTGCTATGGGATGGGAATGGGACAGATTAATATGTCCCCTGGACAACTCTGGGAATTTCCTCTTTGTAGCTAAGTTACCTATTCATTGTAAGTGTTGTGCTTCTTTTTTTAAGCTGACATCAGCTCTTTCAATTATTTGTATCACTCTATATTTGTAACCATCACACGATTTTTTGACAAAGTTTAGTGCAATTATTTGACAACAAATAGTTTTTGTCGCGCTTAAATCAAGTCAATGTCATTAATGACCATTGTTCCAACTGTAGTTAATTAGCCTACGAATCCAAACAGGGGAGGAATGAACGTTCCATAGGGGAGGAGTAAAAAGTTGCAAAATGAGTAAAGGGAGGAATGCATCAAAAAAGGTTGGGAACCACTTACGTACAATAACTGCCACAACAAACGTAACATACGCGCTTATTCAAGTTACACGAGTGGAACGTGTGATTCTTCGGATGACGAGCAAAGGAAGAGAGGAGACTTGCAACACAAAAGCAAACAATGTAGCAGTAAAATCAAAAAACGTAAGTTATCTTTCTACTAATGCATAGTAAGAATGAATTAATTTATCTAACATCCACTATGGTTTTTAACTTAAGGTTTTGCGTAGTGTCTGAACTACTCTACCGCAATGAATAATTTGCTCTAAAAATATTTTGATCTAAATAACTTGCGCTCCTAAAAATTTATAGCTTGCCAGGAATTATTGAAAAATCCTACCTCTTCATGTAATTGTTGAACAAACACACCACTTACCGACATTTCTCATGAACAGCTTATCCAATGAAGTAAAAAGCTCGGCGTTCTGAAATTGATCAATAGTGAGTCATGGGCGCCGGAAAGATTTTTTCCAGGGGGGGCAACCAGGGGATTTTTCCAGGGGGGGGGAAAGTGGAGAAACTTGTTTTTTCCCACTCGAAATTAACAAAACAACTTTTTTTGCTGAAATTTTCAAAATCCAGGGGGGCAAGGCACCCTGCCACCCCCCTTCCGACGCCCATGTAGTGAGTGTGAGGTGCCCTCCAAGGACCGCAGAAGACGATATATCAACGTCTCGTTTTTTGCGATAACTCGCGAACCACTGAAGCACAGTCGGCAAGTAACACCTTCTTGTAAGAAAAGTTATCGAGCGATCTTTCCCATAAGCCCCCAAAAAAGTATGTTTGCATTTGAAATTTTTTAGAAGAAAGCAATTTTTTGCGTTGGTGGAAGCGGTTTTTGACAATTTCCGGGTCATCTCTAAGACATCGGCTTCACGCTTGCAAGGACAACTAACCACAAATGCCAAAAAATGTACTCATTATTTTTGGGGAGAACAATTTTTGGGTGAAAAAATGCATTTGTGCAAAACTTGAAAAAAAGCGGTTTTTCTTTTTTACGCCAAAACCTTTGCCAATAGCTTTGTTAAAAGTGCAACATTCAAAAGAACGCGAAAAATCCTACAAAAAAATAGAGTCAAATTTTTGATAATTATTTTAGAGATCGACCGATATGGCTTTTTTGAGGCCTATACCGATATGTCGGCCATTCATGGCCCGATAGCCGATATTTCCAAAATTTTTAAATCTTGTTTTCTGCTTCACTATCAAAAATGTGATCTATTTTACGCCATACCTTTTTTTCAAAAACTTAAAAAATCAGGATTTATGAGCTGAAATTTTTGAAATTGCAACAATTTCAATGTTTGGTAACTTGTTAGCATAGTATACACTGTTTGCAATGAATGGACACAGTGCCATGAATAAAAAAGAATGTTAGAATAACCAAACAATAAGAACAGAACACTGAATGTAAGAGAACTGCCTATGGTGCTTAAACCAAAAAAAGCAAAAACAGTGCAGGAAAGTTGAAAGATGGTGAACAATGAAAAGGAAGAACGAAGTACAAAACAGAGCATCAAATTAAGGAGGTTAAATTAGTACAACACTGTATTCAATTAACCATTGCCAAAAATGAAAATTTTTCCAAAAGAGTAACATTTTTGGTCTGTGATAGGACGTTTGTTAACAGTTACTGTACTACATAAATCTTGTGAAATGTTGTTTTTGTATATATTTCACAAATCAACCTTTCAGACTCTTCTGCATTTCTGTGGGCTTTCGATTTGAAAAGTCAATCCAAGTCTTAAAGAATCAAGTTTGGAATTTTGATGTAACATTACATAACTGCATATCCTTAAAAAAACAAACTAGCTGCATTAATTACTGCAACTGGAGTACTGGCATTGGTATGAAATTAAACACCTCAATTGATTTGTCAATACTCAATAGTTCCATATCAACAGTTTGAGATTGTCATGCAGAAATCAAAGTTCATCTGCGTTTTCACCAAGTAGCCTGCAGCAAGTTAGCCGGCCATCTACAAACTAGTCTAAACGAAAGCAGCACTAGGCTATAACCAATTACCGCCCGTCCGCCGGAAGCAAATTCTATAAGAACAAGTCGCCATGACAATAGCTAACATAACATGCACGCATTACGCATCCGATGATTGTGCAATAATGCCACGGTAGTTCTGATCCAATCACAAACACTGCGCATTCAACTTGCATAAGTTGCGTTGTTGCAAACACTGCGTTTGCTGGTCGTGTTTAACAAACGGACAACAGCAATGGTGATGCACAATGAATACTGACTACCGCGCTGCTGCTGGACCAAACGATAAATCACCACTTCAACGTATTTGTGAAATGTTGGAGTAGCGCTTCCGTAGCTTGTGTGCAGCATCCACAAACGCTGGTTTCACGTTGCAACAGCTTGGATTGTGAGATCACAATTATCATCATCATGCCAACTGGAAAATGTCGATTAACTTAACCCACGAACGCGATATTTTAGCTTGCGTACAGTATAAACCAGCGCAATTACAGCCTAATAAAGTAGAATCATTTTAAAGATGTTACGTGCCACTACTTCACAGCGACAGTTGTCGTCACTAGTGAGTAGCGATTGCATTTGTAATCATATTCAAAACGCCATAAACGTAGCTTAACATAAAGCAATTCATTTTTCGTGCAAGCTTTTTTTAATTAATCTGCGCTAAACTAGGCATCGACCGGACTTCTGCACCTNAAGTTCCATTCAAACTTTTCGCGCTGCGAAAACATCCGGAAGTACAANGGGANTTTATTCGTACACAACACCTGCACGNGGTAGCTTCGAGCATTGCGAAACTTCCCAATGATGCTTTTGTTTCGGCTGCGACGGCCGACGCGTGCTTCATGGTTAATCTTGTCCGTTTGTTTATGAAACCGCACCTGCTAGCGTTGTTGTAAGATAACTGTCTTGACTTCCTTCGTTGTTTTCTTGCGCAAGTTGCCTAGAGAGGCGTGAGGAATATAACAGCGTTTTGTCAACTCGAGGCCGATAAAATCGGCTATTTTGGCCGATACCGCGATACCGATATATCTGTAAAACCCAAATATCGGTCGATCTCTAATTATTTTGTTAACATTTTGTCAATAATTTAGATTTAAATTGCCATAACTTCTTTTTCCTCTTATTGTTTTTACTTCAGGAATGGCATGATGTTGTAAGATGTGAATTTGAACATTTTCTGCGATTTTCAGATTTTTTGGTGTTGTTGCAACGTCTCCGCTGGCGTTGCGTTGAATGTGTGATTCACCACGAACGGGATGTGCGCGAAGAACAACACCACATATACGTGGCGCGAACAAGCAATAACAGAGTGATTGCGGCGCATGATCTGTATTGTTGTTTGCTGGCACAGTGCGAAGCTTTGCGCACATGCTGCTCGGGCTTTCCGATCGCAACAAAATGGTGCTGTGACCAGGATGTGGAGGTCTTGCCAGGTGCAGACTTCACAAAAAGAACGTGTCATCGGTGCGGTTCGTTGTAAAGGGAGGGGATGTTGCTGCAACCTCTCCGCTGGCGTTACATTGAATGTGTGATTCACCACGAACGGGATGTGCGCGTGGAACACCACGAGATATATGTGGCGCGAACAAGCAATAATAGGGTGATTGCGGTACATGATCTCTGTTGTTGCTTGCTGGCACAGTGCGAAGCTTTGCGCACATGCCGCTCGGGCTTTCCGATCGCAACAGTATATAGAACTGGAGATATGGACCTTCGAAAGCGAAAAACAACAAAAACACCCCCTGAAACTCCACTTTTTCCCCTACACCCCCAAAAAAATCTGTCAAGGTTTTTTGTTTAAAGTTTTTATAGGATTGGTCATGGCCGACTTTTTCATGAAGAACGAATTTTAGAAACGACTAATACCAATAGTGTGTTCGATTATGGCATATTATGCAGGGCGTCATATCCGGCTATTTCATGAATTTTCTTAATTGATGACAGTGCTACCTTTTCGAAAAATTTCGCATGACGTTTTAGTCAAAAAAACATGAGTTTTGTAAGTCATGCTGTTGATCAATTTGATGTGATTTTATTCCACCACTTAGATAGTATTAAACTAAACAAAATTGTATCTGCAAAAATAGTATGATATTTTTTCAAAAACACGACAAACCATTTTCCTCATGTTAGGGTTATATACTGTTGCTACACTTCTCAGCTTAATCCATCATATACTGAAAATAAGATATATTATTTTTGCGTTTTACAAAGTGCATTTGCGAATCACTGCAACCACTTTATTGAAATATTCAAGTCAAAAACTGTTGCAGTTTCTAAACTAGGTCAAATTGTCTTGTAACAGAATAACACGCATCTTCAGAATTTGACAAAATGTTTAACTCTTTCCTAAAAAGGCCATTTATGTCGGAAAACGTTTTTTGCACGAACCCATTGCAAACTCGCACTGCACGTTTGTAGCAAACCATTTGTCTTCGAGCGGCGCCTTGTTGAGATAACAACCATTTCGGCAAAGTTGTTGCGTGACGCCAGTCTTTGTACTTGACTACGAATCGAATCTTTCTTCTCATCGATTGCGCACAGGAGCACTGGCCGCAGCTTTTTTTCAGCAAATTGTTCCTACCCTGCTGTTTTTAATACTTGTGCTACGTTTTTTCAGCATATAAACGAAAAATAAGGTTTTGTCCTTACTGCAACAAGTATATCATCAACATCTACTACCATCGTAAGAAACGTCACCCGGACAAGTCGGTCAACGATTTCCATTATGATACCAAAGCAAAATGTATGGGTGTAGGACCGTATGTGAACTACAAAGGTTATTTTTGTCCAAAATGCAAGACAGCGAGAAGTGACTTAGACAAGCATTATGCAAATAGACACAAGCATGTTGACCAAACCACGGAACGTTACAAAAGAATGAGAGACGCCAATGTAATTGACTTTACAAACTGGACAACAGTTTTGCAAAAATTTGAATCTGATCTGATCACCGATGGTGGCGGCACCGGGAATCCATGCTCAAAGGCTGATGCTCACAGATACCACAAACAAATACTAAAACTTATTCCGCATAAAGAAACACTGCGTGACTTTCTAGGTGTTTTTGAAAATCTGCAGAATGCTGTCGACAAGTCTAAAGACGGCTACATTAGCACACAGCACGCATATGCTGTGACTTTACTGAAGTTTCTCCGCTATCTGCGTAGTCATAATTATGACGTCGTCACAAAAACGTACCTGCAAAATTTTACTGAACGAGCTAAGCAGTGGAAAAAAGGACTGCGTATGAAAAGGAAGAAGCGCGAAGAGGAGTTTAATCTCAAAGAGAGTGTTGAACTGACAGATGAGGTCGATCCCTTCACTGCTATTTTGAGGTACGAACGATCCACTTTCCACAATGAAATCTGCAGTTACAGGAATGATCATCACACAAACACCGATGCTAAAAAACTACGATTAGTTTACGCTGATATTTTTGCAAGGATCATTTGCAGACAAGGCACCCGCGGATCCAGCATCCATCGAATGACTGTGGATGAATTGCGGAACGTGGACAAACGTAAAAACGGCCAGCTTAAGATATGTGTGAAAGATCCAAAAGGTGTTTGTCTGGCCTACATCGGTGTTGAGGAAAATGAGTTACAGGAATTAAGGAGGACGAGTGAACTAGGTTGGCGCTTCTGGAACATTAGTGAGCCAAACCTCAAAGATGTTGCTTTTCCTGCTGTATCGGATAGAACGAAAACAGGTCAAAAAATGACATCGACCTACTTCAGCAACTTGCTTATCCTGGTATTTTCGCGTATTTATCCCACCACTTATATGACGACCACCAGAGTGAGAAAAATGATAAAAAAGCAGTTAGCGGACAAAAACCTAGAAATACGTGAAAAACTTGTTCAAGCATCGAGAGGCAATGTTGTCGTCGGAAGGAAACACAACGACTTGCGGAATGAAAGAGACAATGTGGATGCAGCTCGTGAAAGTCTAAAGCCACTCGCAGCAAAAGGTATTTGGTCTGCGTTTGTTTTGCAAGGAACGTCTGTTACATAAAAAATTATTTCTTTGTCGCTTGCCATTATTGAATTTACAGAAGGTGGTTAGTTCATGCCGGTTACCTTTTGAAAACTACGTTTTTGAAAACTACGCACAAAGTGCGTTTGTGCTGTTAGCAGCTTGACAGATACAATACGTGGTAAGCGTGTTTCACTAGTGCGCTACCTGAATAGAGAAGAATCATAAACCAAATTGTCCAAAATACAGTTTTTTATCTGGGAAGTATATGCTATTTACAAAAATCAGCTTTGGAAAGAAACCCTGCAAACAGTTAATGTCAGTTTCTTATTTTGTTAGAGCATTCACATACGGCCTCTGCAGAAACCCGAGAGATGTCAGGTAACACGTGCAAATGTGTGTGCAAAACGTCTTCCATTTTTGTTCTATACAGCCTTTTAATCACAATTTTATTTATTCCAGAGTAAATACTTTTCCAGAGAAAAAAATTTGTAGATATGTTTTTGGAGAATCTTTGTGCAAATTTTCTTGTAATGTGTTTTTCTCCAGCATGCAAATTTTCTTGTGATGCGTTTTTCTCCAGCAAACAGCTGTATATTTTCAATTAATGTATTTATCTGCGGTAAAATAAGGCAAAATGATTAAAACGTTTCAATTTGCACTCTGATTTATTCAATACTTCAAGAGGTTTTATATATTTTCAGTGAGCACGAGATCTTCAGAAGATGCAAGAGAGCGCGCAGGTGAACTTTGACAATTTTCTTTTTGAGTTCCAATTGACTTTTTTTCACAACCAAGTGTCGTGCTTTGAGACGTGCGTGCAATGGCTAGAAAAAGTACATTTTTTATCGTTACGTTTTGTCATTATGCCTATTTCGTTTAGGAATATGTTTGTGGGTGCAGTGAATAAGTGAGCCGAAAAAGTTTGAAACATTTTACTTCGCAATTCGCATTGTGAATTATTCCGATTTATTCATTTTTTGTATATTTGCAGTGACACCAAGATTATCTTCAGACAGTGCAAGCGTACCTGAAAGTAATGGAAAAGTTGATAATTTTAAGTGCAGTCGGTACTTGTTCACTTTGTCGTGATCCTACCAGGAATTTCGTGGTTTTGGTGCTGAAAAAATTTATTTCTTATTTTGGAAATTTGTAAATATTTCGATACATTTCCTGCGGTGAAATACGGTCATCTTGTATCAGATAAAATTTCTGCTGTATTAATGATGTAGTAAATTTTACGCGAATGGCCTGCACGACCTTTTGCCGTGATGTCTTGTTCGTCATTTAACTTTAGAATAATTTAAAAATAAAAGTGAACAACACCGCTGTTTGAACAAAAAAAGTGGCGAGTAAAACCTACAAACGCGGGTTTTTGACAATGTTTTCAAGAAATTCTATATACTTAGGTGTCTCTTTGGCAGGTGGATGTGAAACAGAGATGTTGAGTTCAATGGGCGAACGCCTGGAATATCGTGGTAAGCGAGATAATTGTGAGGCAACTGCAGCGCATTTGCTAGCGTTTCACTTGATACGTTTTATGCAGAACGTTGCACCTTTCAGAAACAGTTGGAAAAATTAAATGCGTTTGCAAAGAAATCTTCACAAATGCATGCTTGCATCGTATGATGCAGTGACTCCGTAGAAATCCACCGCCCCTAGCTCGCAGCTACGTTGGTGCGCAGTGAATGTGAACTGAATTGACATGGGATAAGCGATCCTACGGCGTTGCTAACCGCTGTTTAACCCGGTCACCGAAGATATCGTGCGACCTTTCCGGGTCAAAAAGTTTCTGTTACATTGAGTGCAGACCCGACCTTTTCCTTTCCAGGGTCAAAAAGTTTCTGTTACATTGAGTGCAGCTTTAAAGCACTGCTTTAAGTGACAGCAGTTGACGTATGGTGCCGCTATTCCGGGCTCGACGATTCGTTACTCCCTCGTGTCCATTATCACAGCTTGTTGCGGCGTGCTGCTGACTATGAAACTTGTTTTTCTGTTTCTCCTCCTGCCAAGCGCGCCATAAATTTGTCACTCTGTTTACCAGTTAGTGACGTTTTCGGCTCTCAAGCGTATAACCTAGATCTGCCATACGAAGCAGCGAGCTTTTTGATTAGCTAAAAACCGAAATCGGAGATATTGAGCCAGGCCCGTCGCCAGGATTTAGCAGCAGTGTGGCCAAAAAACAGCAGGAGGGGCCAAAAACCAGAAGTGGGGGCCACATTTTAATAATACGGTATTGGATGTATGCAGCAACCGAGGGGCCAAACGTGAAATAGGGGTCACCGATTTCAAATGGGGGGGCCGGGCACCACTGACTCCCCCGCTGGCGACGACCCTGTATTGAGCCGATATCCAACACTACGCGAGCGCGACAAGGGCCAATGCCAACTGCCTAGTTCAGTGGTTCTTAACCTTTTTTACATATCCCCAGGAGTAAATTTATCCCAGGTTAAGAATCACTGGCCTAGTTGGTGCAACCTCCTGTTCGAAAGGTGGGGTGCTAAATCATTCGCAAACGACCTAGTTGATCGGTGTGTCGTAATCACCAGGGCAGTCTTTTAACTGCGATATGTTGGGAGTAAGCCTCAAGATCTACCGATTTGTCCGACTGGAGCACAGGCGCAGAATGCTTGAAAAAAAGTCCGACGATCAACCGCTGTCAAAGTTTGCTGCTTAAATCATGACAAGTGTTTGCGATGATTAGCATCCGTTCCGTAAGCAATTTCTGTAGGTAAAACGAGGCTGTAGCTCTGTTACTGCGCGGAAATTGTGAGGCGTCAGAATAGGCAAAAGGTTGTCGAATACGCGTTGAAAAACTCTGCGAGGCTAGCTTCCCACAGCTCCAAGTCGCAACTACGGCTGGCGCCACGGCACGCTGCGACTGTGAACAGGACTGACATGGCGTAAATGCTGCCCGCTGTGTTCAACTCGGTCACCGATATTTATGTGCGCCCCTTCTAGGGTCAAAGGCATTTGCGACATTTAGTTCAATCTTGAATCACGATTGTATTTGACGCGTGGTTTGGCTTATCAGAAATTTAAGAAATGATATTTTGCTTCCCTTTCAAAAGTACACTACAAAATAACTCTTCTTTCCTTGAGAAGCACGTGATTACACAAAACACTTTATGTCTTCAGAAAAACAACGTCAACAAATGAGTAACTTACTGCCGAACATCGTTGTCGTTGATGTGGAAAAGCAACCCAAAGGTTCAGTTATTTTTAAATTTTTTATAAATAATTTGACGCAAGTTATAAATGTACATGATTTCGTATTTTTCTAATTTTTTTAACACTTGGTGTAATTGCTTAAAAATGTATAGGCACGTTGCAAGGAGTCATTAGTGTTTTTTAAGATGAAAAGACAAGACAACCCAGAAAACTCTCTGGCCGACGGGAAGAAGTTTAAACGAGTTCTCATGTGCAAGTCTAATGAGCCAGGAGCGGATCCAGCTAGTAACGTTAAAGAAAGGGGCGATTATTGTAAGATTGGGTAATCAAGTCTCATAACAGCTTCGCTACTCTAAGAGAGATGAAGTATACTTCACAACACTGCTGTGACAAACTAATGGAGAAAAGAACGGCCTTATATCGTGAACAGTGAGACATTTCGAACATGACGAAAGACTTATCCGGAATTGGTTTTGATATGTTGTTTTCCGAATTGTACAAAATTACAGGAGATAAAGTTACTTCCTTAGGTTTTAGGGGGCGATCGCCCCACCCCCTGGTTCCACCACTGTAATGAGCAGTAAGTTTTTGCAAGTATCGTCACCACGTAATTTGGTTGGTGCAATATGCCGCGCAAATGTGAAAGTTGTGTACATAATCTGCAGAAAAGTGTAAGTGGAATATCTTGGCCTTGAAGTTGATTTACCTGTGTCAACAAAGGAGCTGTTTAGATAATAACTTAACAGCTCACTGTAATCATTCTTTAAGGTACCATCAGGAAAGAGTTACTGCCTGGTTAGAAACAAAAGCTAGTAAAGTTCCAAAGCCTTCATCGACGCGATTGTTGGAGACGCAAGTCTTGTGCTGAGAATGCAGCGACTTTGAAGTTTGCAAACATTTTGCAATGGAGAAGCTACGTACTCTTAATGCTGTTTACGCTGTTGTGCCGTTATCTCTGCGTTGTAAATTTGCAAATTGCATTGCGTGACCCATCTAACCCTGTTGCATGGACTCACTCGTTGAAAACGTACAACGGCAGTGAAAGCTTTTGTATCACAGAGAGCACCTTTCTCGTTGTTTGTATCGTTGTTTTTGTGAGTGGATTTGTGTAGGTATTTCCAGCACCTTTGTTCTTTGTGCACTGTTCCATTCTGATATGGAGGTACGAGTTCTTGCATTTCATTGTCTTTTTCCAGTTATTTTTTGTGCCATCCTTACAAGTAGAAGCACTATTTTCATAATTCGTAAAAAATACTTTTTTACTTGGAACAGATACGCTCATTACTACCTCAGTTATGTACCCGCTGGTACTTCATAAGCAACCAAAATATTGTAAAAATGAAATTTGAAGAATTACGCTATTATTCGGCCAGTTCCCAATTGAAGCTCTTGCAACTCAAAGTTAACGATTTTACTTCGAAAGTAGCAAACTTTTTAACGTCTTGGTTGCTCCTGATGCGTTTGCCAGGCACATTCACCTTCAGAAGAAAACAACGAGTTTATCCTTTACGTTGAATGAAAATCACGCTACGAGGAGATACAGTATACTCAGATAAATAGCTTGTATTCAATATGACGATGCAAGCATTTCAACAGCGAAAGTTCGTTCACGCAAGGTCATAAAGTTTTGGTGTAAACCGTCTCCTTTCACGCACAAACAGTCTTATTAACATACTGCACATGTGTTCATGTACGACACCTGGTTGATCAAACTAATTACAACAGACCTTAGGACCAGTGTTCCCTCTAAGAAAATTTGACGCTGAGCAAATCTTTGTTTTAGTGCGCATGCAATTGCGCAACCATGTAGGCACACAACCAGAGAAATGTTTCAAGCATAGCAAGGGCTATCTAGGGTTTCTCAAACGGGGCCCTCGGCCCCCCTTGGGGGTCACGAGCAGCGATTGTCTGGGGGCCACGAGCAGCGATCTTCACTGGGTAGCTTTGTCGTGATATTGCATAACCCAAGTGTCACGGTATATTAAGTATCCGCCAGTTAAACGTAGAAGGGTCCACGGCTCATGAAAGTTTGAGAACCATTGGGCTAAGCGATATATATACGATATCAAATTTGAAATGTTGAAAGTGTGCAAGAATGAGATTTCACCGCGCAAACGCTCTGGTGGTACCACGCAATTGCGCATTTTGAGGTAACACTTCTTAGGACAAAACGTTTAAAGTAGAGAAGCCGAAAATAAGAACAGCACAAGGAAAGTTTGGTGCATGTGATCTGGCATCTTATTTTTTTGTCAACCGCGCGATATGCAGTAATCGGAACTGCGGCTTCGTTCTCGAACAAATTGTTCTTCAAGTGTAGTGTAGTGGTTCAGCGATGAATCATTGAAGCTTGGTATGAAAACTGTCTGAGAGGGTCAAATCCAGAACGTTTACATCTAGAATCTCTCAGCACACTGTTGTTCACAGCAAAACATCCAGAAAGTGGCTCGTTTCGCATTGCTGGTTTCTTATGAGTTACAGCATTGCTATTTGTTATATTATCTCCGCTATAAGTACTTATTTGGTTGATTGGCCTTCCCTGACTTTTCAATTTACCATTTGATGAAGACCTTTTATTTCCTACGTCCGCTTGGCGATTTTTCACGGTTGGTTGCAGTTCACACTTCATATTCACAAATCTTATAGCGGTAGAGACGTTCCTTCGCCTCCCATTTGTAATGCGTAGCAAAAAGTGTATGAAGAAGATTTTTCTAAATTACTGCAGCTTCCCAAATTACCGAAGTTTTGAAGCACTCGCGTCAAGCGTTTCAAAATTAGGTCCATCATTTGGTGTAATCAACATCTTTTTTTGTATAATTTTTTTGTACATTACAAGTGAACTTAAAGCACCTTTCAACTCACGCGCAAATGAGCATGAAGTTATAATTAGCAGATATTGTAAACAGGCCTCATTTTGCAGCCCGACATTTATTTTTGAAGCCTGATTTAGGCCTGAAAGCCAAATTTAAGTCAAGATATGCGCAGCTGCGGCTGCGGGGTATCAAAAAACGTAGTGTGCGGGTATAGCTGCAAGTACACTGCTATATCACACCCAAGATTGCAACCACCTTGACCAAAACATTGTCTTAAACAAGCACAAACTTAGCTTGTCAGCCAACGATGATACTGCGGAATATAATGTTTCTCAACAAAAAACAAGCTATCACGAAACTACCCACGATGGCGCTGCAGGCATGAAAAGTCGGTTTTGCAGTCCATCGTTTATTAAAACAAGCCAAGAATCGCGCAAGTGGTTGATCTTTGCGAAGCAACCCCATCGCCTGTTAATTTTCTCACCGCTGTTGCCTTCTCGAAAAGAGTGTGAGTCTAATCCGAGCAGATCACAAAAGAACGCGGCTGTGTTTGCGAGTAGAATTAGCGGATGAAAAATCACTTCGCTCACAGAAGCCACCACGATGCGCACAACAAATGTCCGTCACGAAAGAAAAATACCGTCACTCGGAATGTTATAAAAAGTTTTGTATGCAGGCCTGAAACGTTTTGACAAACTCAAACCCGACCCAAAAAGCCCGGCCCGACTTACAACTCTGAATTAGCAAGGAAGGACCTATCCATCAATTCACTATCATGGGCGTCGGAAGGTGGGCCCCTGGATTTTGAAAGTTTCAGCAAAAAAAGGTTCTTTTCTTAGTTTTGAGTGGGAAAATCGAATTTCACCACTTTTGGTTCCCCCTGGAAAAATTTTGGAAAAATCCCGTAGTGCACCCCCCCCTGAAAAAAATCTTTCCGACGCCCATGTTCACTATTCACATGTCCAAGAATGAGAAAACAAGAGTTCAAAATTCCCCTAAACGGAAACATTTCAGTGCTCAAAGCAGAACGGTTTCTTACCAGTATTTCAGAAACACCGAACTCGAATGAAAGGTTTCCTCTGCTAAAAAGCGACAGCACTGCTTGTTAGAAATGCACAGAAAACAATGACATCGAACGTAGCATATCGTAGAATCACAAAAGCTTACTCCAACGAACAAAACAGAAGCACTATTTTTTGAAACAAAACCATCGAAAAGAGGCAGTCAAACAGCAAAGTTGTTTGCTGTCACAGAAACAACTAAAAACAAACTCGAAACAAAAGAAACAGTAACACTGAATGCTGTCTTGGGGAGAAAACATCCAGATTCAGAAGAGCGAGATAGCAAAATATTTTGTTCCAACGAAGGAAACGACAGTGTTGCTATTTATCTCAGCAAGTCCAAAGAATTAACATCGAGCTTGAGCGTATGAAATCGTCGGAATTAAAACTGTCGAAGTTCATCAAAGTAAACAACAGTACTTCTTGCAATTGTTGTAGACCCCCGGGGCCAAGGTCCACACACATTTTGGGGATGTAAATGTTCCTTTTAAAGTTAAATTTGTTTTCCTGTTTTGCTGTTGACTTC
>JGI24159J19872_10006225_pt1 | contig 15511 bp, 7 predicted proteins | sample Ectturendosymbi4_FD_19872 | JGI IMG/M metagenome (IMG submission 19872) | reverse complement strand
ATTATGTTTTTTTTTCAGGCCATTTTACATGTGGGTGCACCTTATATAAAAAAATGAGGCATTTTTGTGATATTGGGTTACACCCCTTGTTGGATTATAATGATTTGACCCGTCTGCCAATTGTTTAGTGGGCCATGGGTGCACCGGTTTAAAAAAAATAAATGTCCTCGGTCCACCGGTGTTTAATAATGGGCTGGATGTTGCGGGCAATGGGTGGTCCTGGTCTGAAAAATCTTGGACCGTGCCATCTTTAGTTAGCTGGAGTTTTTTGTAGAATGGTCCTGCCTGTCGATTTTGTGATGTCATTATCTCCTTTTGCAGTGATGCTATCGTCACGAAAATTGGCGTGTGATGTCATAACCTACCTATGGCGTCACTGTGATGTCATCAGTAATGTAACTTTTCAGGGATAACACTAAACGGAGGGCCGGCGGGCTAAAGGGCCGTATTGCCAAATGAAAAACATGAATTTTCCGTGGGCTGGCGAGCTGCACACAAGGGTGGGCCGGGAGGCTGCACAACAGGACAGGCCAGTGGGCTGCACACTACGGAGGGCTGCCCTTTTCTCCAGCACGCCCCGCCCTTTTCCGGAACCCGCCGGACCGCCTTTTTGTGCAGTCCGCCGGCCCGCCCTTCTGTCTTCAGTGCAGCCCGCCGAAAGTTCACGTTTGTCATTTGGAAACACGACCCTCGAGCCCACCAGCCTTCCAATTAGTGTTATCCCTTTTCAGGAAGTTTGGTAGGTGGTTTTCTTCACTAGACCTGGTCAATTTGTTATTTGACTTGTTTAGTGAAGATAATACATTCAAGAAGTGACAATAACAAATTGTCCTTTTTTGCGATGAAAATAAGGCAGCCTTATTGAGCTCATTAATAAATAAACATGGACAGAAAAAAGGGGATCGTCACCTCTACAAGTGAAGAACTTATCCAAGTGATTCTAAACAACGTGAAAAAGCAAGAGGCAAAAATGAGAGAGGAAGAAGTTGCAGATATAAGTCAAGAAACATTCAAGTTACTATATTACAGTGACAGTGAAGACCAGCAGAGATATTTCTGCACAGCCTGTAAGAGGACAGAAAATTGAAGAACGTCTTATGACCAGACCTGTCTTGGGACCACCGAGGGGGTGAAGAGTTTTCTAAAAGGAGCCCAAATTTTCTAAACTATGTGCAGTAGTTTTAAACTATCAATACCCAACACATTTTTCTAGGGTGGGCAAAAATTTTTCTTGGGGGGCTTCATCCCCTTGCAACACCTGTACTTACAGGCCTGGTTGTGACATACTTAGATCCACATAATGATGAGAATAGGGAATAGGCCAAGTGTGACCACATAATGATGAGAATAGGGAATAGGCCAAGTGTGACCAGCACTACATGTGGTAGCAGAAGAACGTCAAGAACGAAGTATCATTGAAAAACATGACAGATGTCTGAGATGAGATGGCTGACGCTATCACTGGAGGCAATAATATTGTCTCTGGTCAGTCAACGTACTGTTAAAAATGCGGGAATATTGGTTGAAAAGTGAAACAGGTTCTCTGTGACATGGTGATGAAAACAAAAGTTATTTTTAAACCATGATGTTCCACAACATAGGAAAAACAGAAACTTGTCACGGAAATGCACCATAAGTCTTTTTCATCGCCAGAACCACAACATTGAAGCAGTTGATAGAAGCTGGGTTTGTTTTTTTCCTTCACAAACTAAACTTACAAACTTGTGTTTATTGTTTCACTTGTAGACTCGTGTGCACGGATACGACAAAATGTGCACATTTCCTTATTAGAAAAGAAATCTGCGACTAGAAGCACACTCTTGAGTGCCTTCATAGCCCCTAAGTTTCAATTAATGGAACATATAGATGCCACGATCACGTTTAGTCGCAGATGTAATTTAATCACTACGAAGAATTGTTATAGAGCTAGCCATAGTCAGGTCAATCAACATGAACAATATTGAAATGGCTTCCGCTGCATTCTTTGTTTTCTGTTGCAAAATTTATTGCTGTGCAAGGACTGGCGCTAAGAGATGATGAAAAGGTTTGATCACCCAAAATGTTAAAACTTTTTTCAAACCAAATTTTGAAAAAATGAAGATGCAATTCTTCTGGTGACTGGTTATGCAACAGTTTCACAAATCGGTAATCATTGTCAAATGTCATGTTGTAACTAGTTTTGTTATATATACATGCATCATAAAGTTTGTTAATTACAACAGCAGTTACAAATTTGACATCACAAGATTAGGCTACGTCATAATCAGAAATTATCTGTGGAAATACTAGTGACTTCATCCATCATCCCCTACCTAAACATTCTGTATCAGAACATCTAAATCCGCCACTGTCATGACACGACACCATAATCAAACCTCAAACAGGGAAAGAGAGATTGTGTTACTTACTAAGGATTATGTTACATTTGCTATGAAAGTGTTTGAAGTTGTTTCATAGCCTGCAAAAGATAGCTGCTATTTTTCAAAATTGATTACTGGTATGCAGCCAACACTTTCAAGATTACAATAACAGATACAAGCCACCGGCTACTGTAGAGCTGCTGTTCAGCTTTTGTGGGAATACTATAAAGTAAAAACAGTGTGAAACCTATTTTTTTACTATTTATTCAAGCCAGATAAAGGAAAGGATTTAGGATTTATCTTCTACGTTTACTTCGTTTCTACCAAGCCTTACTGCACTCTCGTCGTGCGTTACTGTTACGTTGCAGGTGGCGTATGAATAAGTTATCAAATTTCAATATCCACAGGCGTATCTATAGCCACTGTCATTAAATTTCTTGCTTTTTAACTTCTACAATAACTGTTTATTTGTTCTAAATAACTACATATTTGATTTTGTTAAAAGTAATTTGTGTTTTTTAATTTTTGGTAGTGTCTATTTTACCGCCAATATTCTGGCGGCAACAGATCAGCTGGAGCTATTGTATTGCCAGTCGAACATTCGGTCTTGTGGCATGACGCTATTCGAATAAAAAGGTCATTTTGTCATGCAATTGGCATGCTGCTCGTAGCGTAGTGGTTATGCTACAAGTCTGGTATGCCATTGCTTTTCAGTGCGACTCTCATCGTGGTGACTTCCCTTTATTTTTTGCTTTTTTCATGACTTTCCAAACTTTTCCCTTAGGTGTTAGCTTTAGGCTTCGGTTAGCATTTGCATTATGGTTGGAGTTCGGTAGGGGTTAGCATTAGGGTTAGGGGGTTAGGCTTTGTGTAAGGGGTTACCATTAGAGGTTAGCATTAGGGTTAAGGTTGGAGGTTAGGGTTAGCTGTAGGGTTTATCTTTTGTGTTTACTTCATTTCTGCCAAGCTTCTTGCTGCTGGCATCTCGGCAGAAAAATAGACACTGCCTTAATTTTTTGTTAGTCGGGGTTCCATGACAAATGCCAAAGTGTATCAGGGTTCCACGATGACGAAAAGGTTGAAGAGCGCTGGTGTAGAGTAGACCATAGTTGTTATATGGAGACCATGAAGTAGACACCAGAGGTGAGTGGATGTTGATTTTTCAACTCCTGATCCATATCTGACAAATTTTGCATAGCCATATCCAATCCTTATTCGAAAATTTCAGAAATTTAGTATCCAATATCCGTCCGTATCCGACTGTGACACTGGTCCAATACAAAACGAAGTGGTTATCATTGCAAACGAGAAGACTAGCCTGTAAGCTGAGTCTGTTGAGGGTTTGGACAGCTTTCTAGCACAATCCCTTGCTGAGTTATGGAGTTGCAATGTGGTGCGAAAATACTGGCTGAATGCGTGATTTCAAAGTACTCGTGCACTGACTCCCAATGTGTCAAGTGATTAAAATATTATTATTTGCAATAAAATTAAATTCTCAAGTCATATACTGTACATCAACTAGATGCAAACAATTATTTGTACAGTGATATATATCTGATAAAACTGCAGTTTTTACAGGATGGAAGGGCAAATTTAAATCCAACAAACCCCCAGCTTGGTTACAAAAATGCCTGTCTAAATATTAGCATTTGTATGCTACATTAAGAAGGCTTGGAAAGTACAATACTCTCTTATTCTTTGGCAAAAGTTTTTTATGTTGCGTCCCCAGTTCTTTTGAAAAAAGGTTTTGACATTAATTAGTGGAATAGACAATGGGGTCTGATTCATATTAATAACTGAATGTTTGTTTAAAGTCTAGCTTTGATACTACAGTGTATGCAGCAGTGGATTAAGGGGGGTGGCTGGGCTGCAGTAAGGGTCCCCCAATAGCAACAGTTTCATAAATATTTAGAAAGGGCTCCTTTCAAAGTTTCAGCCAGAAGCCTCATGCAGCCTTAATCCACCACTGAGAATACATGAAGTCTTGCATAGACACATGTGGCAAAAGTTTGATGTCGCTTAAATGTGAAATACTTCTAAATGGCTGGTTGTAGCATGCATTTTTTAAATCACTCTGTTCCAATTTGACTACAAATAATCCAGCAGATGAAATAAATGTCAGCTATTCCAGATTCAACTTCTTTGGTTTCGATAAAAATCTTGTTGATCTGAAGTTTTTTCTACTCCGACCAGTCTGACATCATCTAGTAACTAGTTGATAAGATATCAGTAAAAATCACCTGAAGTAAATATATCAATGTGTATAAATTTCTATTTTGACAGACTTTGTTTAGTGATGCTAAGCCTTGTAATACAAAGGGTTACTTGCTCTCTCTGTCAAAAAAACACAGTTACAGAAAAGGATTTTTTGTGAACGTTGACAAAAAGAAGCATTCATTTTTTCATAGTATTTATGACTTTAAACCATGGTTGTGATCCCTTGCACAGTTCATCATCACACTTGTTTAGAATGTTGTTTAAGATAAAAACAATGGTTTTTGAGTGATACAAAAATAATTCAATAATCACTTGTTTTTGCAAACTTTCTAGGACAGTGCTGTTAAAGAAATTATTTGAAGTTCATAACTGTTTCATTGAGTCATGGCTAGAGGACATCAGAAAATTCAATCACAAAAGAAAAATCAAGAGCGTCAAGCGAAACTGAAAAAAAACACAGACAACAGAGCAGCAGCAAAAAAAGCATTGGTGTTCACTTGTCCAATCTGCAGGGTAAGTGCTTATTGGTGTTATATACTGGAAGAAAGTTTATTAGTGCTTATTCTGTATGTATTGCCTTTGAAAGTGTCAGAAGTTACCTGCAGTTGCCCATCGTTTCTGACTCCACACTAGTGGTTTAAGCCAGGGGGCTTGAAACAAAAAGCAAGTACTTAACTCTTGAATTCCTGAAAAACCAAATTTTAGCTATTTTGGCTGGCACATAACCAGCCACAACTCCCAGTTGATGGAGATAGAGAACTCTTCAAACCCTCAAAAGATGTGGAAAGTCGTATAATTTTGATTTTAGAAAAAGTTTGACGTTTTGGGCTTAACATTTTTGGGGAACGCAAAACAACTAGGGCAGGTAAAAGTTTTCAATGATGTCTTTGAGACTTTTTAACTGTTTTCTTTAACCGCATCTTTAGTGTCCGTGATTGGCTTTCTAGCTTTAGTGGTTGTAGGTTATGGCTTAAAAACAAAAAATTAATCACTAATCTCCTAGGGCAGTGTGGTGCAACTACCGGCCTGTGGGTCACATGTGACTTGTATATCAACTTTTTAAAGCCTGTGAGCTTTCTCAGTATTGTGTTTTATGTGTATGTTACAGTAGGTAATTTCAGTTAGAACAAGCATAACATCCTTTAATAAAAATCTATAACATAAAAGGCACCAGACTAGAGCAGTGTTTTTCAACCGGGCTTCCAGGTAACCCCAAGTGGCTGCCAGGGGTTCCGATGAAACAGATTGCATATGCCTGGGACGAAATTTGCAACCACAGTTCTATGGAGTTATGGCAATATAAACACTTGGATCATTGCGTAGGTTCCATGAGTAACACAAACAGAGATGGACTGATATATCAGACGATATTTGGGTTTTACCAATATATTTGTATCGGCCAAAATGGCTTATATTATCAGCATTAGTAGGTGTTGGCAAAATGCTGATTCCTCACGCATATAGACAACTTGCACAAGAAAGCACAATGAACCAAGTCAGGACAGTTATTTTGCAGCAATGCTAGCTGGTGTGTTTTCTTAAACAAGCAGACAAGATGAACCGTGGAGCAATGCGTGGGCCGTCGCAGCCAAAACAAAAGCATCATCAAATTAACTAAAAATCATAGCAAAGTATTGAAATTGCTTCATTTTGAAAAATTTTAGCTCATAAATAATGATTTCTGAAGTTTTTTTAAGGCATAGAATACATTTTATTTTTGATAATGAAGCAGAAATAATGATTTACAAATTTTGGAAATATCGGCTATCGGTCCATGCATGGCCGATATATTGGGATCAGCTCCAAAAAAGCCATATCAGTTGGTCTCTAAACACAAACATTTGCGGAAGCTTCTGCTGCAGCAAAAATGTTGAAAAACACTGCTGTAGAGAGTTTATGAAAATTAGTCAGCAAAGATAGGCTTCTCAAACTGAAAGATTTTGCACAAAAAATGCGCTTGATGTTTGGAGCACAGTTTCTGCCATGAAGGAAGTCAAATCGAAAAACAAATCGGATTGCACATGAAACACCGGACAATATTCTCCGACTGGCTACAACTAACGTATTGGGTTTGATATACGAATGACAGTGTCAGAAAAGCCACAGACATAGCCAGGGGGAAAGGGGGCAATAGCCCACCTTAAATTTCTAGCATATCTTGTTGTTTCGTGCTTCAAAAGGCCGTGTCCCAAATTAAATACTGTTGCTTGCTCAAAGTCAGAATATTTGGCGCTCACTGACAACAGGCATCCCACTGAGAGAGATTAAGTAATAATTTGCTATTTGCTGATGTGTAACAATTTCAGTGATGCACTCACTTATCTTCCATTTTCAATTTCAAATCTTTTGAATCTGTTGCTTCACGCATCATTTTGTTAAAAGTGGCCCGCAAGTTTTCACGTTTTTATAAAATGGCTCACCGTGCAAACCTAGTTGGAACACACTTTCTTAGGGAATTAATTAATTATTGCTTTTTTTACCATAACTTGCCAACCACTAACACTAGAAGGCTGACCAAGGGCTCTAAAAGATGCAGATTTTTATCTTTTTTTAAGCAAAAACAAAAAAGTTGTCCCTTGACTTTTTCGTCAAGCCCTGATGACATCATCTAAAAACCCTGGACCTGTCCCAGTGGTGTCATCTCCCCAAAAATAGTTCAACCCAAACCTTCCCAATTTTAAAAAATCGAAACTACAGCATTTTTTATTGATATTTTTTTAAAATTGGAACTACTTCAATTTGCAAATGTGCTGATGATGGTAACAAGAGTTGCCAAAATGCCTGAAAAATGTCATTTTTATTGTTTTCTATAGCCAATATTTTCATTATCACTTTATATGCATCTGGGAGAGAATGCACATTGCAATGTGTATGTAGTCGGCATGCGTAAGGTCGTGACCTCATGTGTTGCGATGCGCAGGGCAAATTGTTAGCGGCTTATGTCGGTTCGTTATTTATTGGCATAGAACACACTTTAAAATTGCGACCATAAGCGTTCATTCACTGCTGTAATTGATCACACGGACGGTTCATGACTGCTCTTGAGGTACTTGCCAAGCTTTTTTCATGGTCAATCAGGTTTGTACACCTCAGAGAATAAAAAGAAAACTGGGAAAGTGCGCAGCATTGCCTACTGTTCACTACATTTTCGTGCTCTGTTGCCTGCGTTTCATTTGGTTTCAAAGATGCTTGTTTTGCAGTAAGATTTGTGCTGCTAGATTTATGATAATATATACGTCTTTATTTGAGGTGAAAAGAGTTGTTTCCTATGTTGCAAAGTGAATAGAATAAGTGCTGAACATGATCTAGAATTGACAAATGAAATCAGTGAAGGCGGTACAAAATATCCTTTGCCATAGTACAAAAGTAAAAAACAACGTCATTGGAGACCGTAAAAAATGTATTGCCGTACAAAAATGATGTCATTGGCAGCAGTATGAAATAACATTTCTCATGATGTCCTAGACTTTTAGGTAGCTCCTCTGGTTTTCATATTATCATCAAAAGATGAAACCAAAGCCACGCAGCAGTTTCAGGCAAGACACCATTTTGCATGCTACGTAACTAGTTACTCCCAGATACATCACTTCCTCATGATACTATTTCGCGGATTAAGAGACAAGACCAGCAGCGCTGCACGGAATGTGTTATAAGGCTATTCAGCACTTCTGCTTTTTGTGTACGAAACTGCAAAACTTTCTGCATCTCTAAAAGGTTTGAACTACTGTCTATCTCTATCAGCTGGCAAGCGTGACCTGCCTAACACCGTCTCCAAAAATATGCATGCTGATGGAAACTGGTAGGTGGTGAGGTAGTGGAAGGGGTACTGAGTAAGGACATGGGAAGGGAACCATAGGTGAGTGCCTCCATACCTGGCAGCAAAGCTCAGCACCTACAAAACCGGTGTTGGCAGCCTTCCACTTTAACAACAGGGAAGCTAAATGTGAGCTAAAAGTCAACTTGCACAACGAAATCCTGCCCTTCTGCTCCGAGCCCAAACACCTTGGAGTAACGCTGGACAGGTCGCTCACGTATTGAGTCACTTTACAAAAAACTGACATTATGTGTCACATTCTTGAGGCGGCTTGCTGGCTCTGGCACGTGTGCTGGAGCAACAACATTGTGAACAGGCACCCTAGCCCTGCAGAGTAATGCGCTCCTGCCTGGTACCATAGTGCTCACACCTGCCTCATTGACCCTGCCATCAACGACACCTTGCGAATTGTGGCTGGATGCCTGCATCCTACACAGCAGACAACCTTCCTCTTCTCGCAGGCATCCAACCTGTTGAGCTTCATTGCAATGAAGCCACGCTGTCTCTAGCACGCCATGTCATGAAGCCTGGACACCTCCACTCAGCGTTCACCCATCTACCGAGTGCGAATGCACGGTGTCTCAAATCAAGACACACATTTGTAGCCACCACACAACAATTATATAATCATTTCATCGGACAACAAAATCAATACACACAATTGAAACCGCCACACAACAACAGTCGGTAGTTAACTGGTTTTCTGAAGCAGTTTGAGGATGGTGCATTTGTTTCTGTTAGTTGTTATTTGCTAGGGATGTACCGAAATCATGGTTTTCATATCTGGCCAGAAGTGGTATTGGCTGGAAGCAAAAAAATCTGCTCACAATCAGAATTAGTTTATTGCTTTTTTGTAATTACAACTTTGTTCCAAACATACTCAGAAACACACAATTTACTCAAAAATAGATTGTGACATGGGTTTTGTGCATAAGACATTTTGTGTGAAGTATTTGTGTTGCAGTGTGCAAATCTTTGTCATCATCAAGGTTCAACAGTACTTTCAAATTGTAATCTACCACCTCAGAGGTTTCAAGTGTTGTGGAACATACCACAATAACATAGTCTCATCATAGGCGTAGCGATTGACAAGATAGTTAGCCAGTGTGCAAAGTAACACTGCACAACAGAGGGGACAATGAAACTTGCTGACAGAATGAGGATTCAGTGGCAATGGCTACACATGAGGACAACAAAACTTAACAGAAAGCACGAACATTCGTAAGGCAATAGCTATGCGTTGAAGTAAGGGCAAGTGAGGGGCAGTAATACTGGTCAGCATGCTGGGGACAACCAAAATCAAATCAAACCTGCACACTGGCCACTAAGCTGGCAGCGTTTCCTCTGACCACAGCCAGGGAGAGGCACTGGGGCCACAGGCATATCAACAAGTTGCTTTGCGAGGCTACTCAAAAAAGGGGCTGTGGACATACACATCGGTGGTTTCGATTGTGACTGATTGCAAGTGGTATTTGTTTAGGAGATCATTATATTTTTGAAGTTTTGCAGCTTCAGCCTCTGTTGCTGCAGTTCCTGCCTGTGTGGCACTGTCTTTGCGGCGGCACCGAGCAAAAGTTTCCGCAACTGTTTCATCCCATGACTTATTTGACCTCTGTACTAGGTGCCCAAAGTCAATCCATCAGGCCTATGACGTTACATTATCAAAAGTGATCTTATAACAGAGCCTACTTAAAAATATAAGTGTGGGAGCAATCTTAAATATCAGACAGAATTTGCTCATTTTTGGCTTGAACCACAACCAGAAACAAATCTTGATCTTCAGAATGACAATCAGTTACTTAGCAATTGCGTACATTCCTCTTGGTGTTTTCTGCTATGATTGTTTCCACAAAGTTGTTGTACATACTGTACTATTGTTACTTTGTTAACACTTCACAAGTTAACCCTTGCTGTTGTGGGATTTTGTTACATGAATCTACTTTGTAAGCCAGGGGTCACCAACATGGTGCCCGCAGGCACCAGGTCGCCTGTGAGGACCATGTTGGTCACCTGCGGGCCTGTTTTGAAAATATCATTAAGGTGATGAGTATCTTCATATAGATTAATGTCACTAATAGTAACACCATTAAAGGTAAATTGAGCAAAAGTTTTGTTCAGAATTGTGCATCAAATTAATAGCCCTTCGTGTTAATTGGTATCGAAAGAAGTAGCCCTCAGTTTCACAAAGGTTGGTGATCCCTGTTGTAAGCATTTCTCCCAAATGTATGATAATCCAAAAGCAGTCTCAAAATCTGATTCTCTAAGATGATTCCCAGTAGAAATATGTACTTGTTTTGGAGGTGTCATGATTTCTTCCAGTCAGTTCAGTCTCGTTTACACTCAGTTTCTGTACTCCTTTTGGAGTATCATGAGTGGTCAGCCCAGAGTTGCCAAGTATAAACAGACCTTTCACGCTAGAAAATTTGAAAAATTCTGTTAGAATCCGCTTGAATAAGACCAACTGTTTAGGCCGCTAGACTAATTATCCGCTAATTAGGCCGCTAGACCAATTATTTTGGTGAAAGACAGGATTAAAATCCACAAAATTGGCAACCCTGGGTCAGTCACGCCAATCTTCGCAGGCTGCTTTCGCAATGATGCTGTTCTCGTGGTGAGTCAGTGGCAGCATCGCGCGTGAAACGTCCATGCCAGTGGCGTACGCAGAAAATTTTCATGGGGGGGTTTCTATCAGTGGCATATGGTGGTCATTTGCATTTGCTGTTCGCTCTTTGTGACGTCATATTCATCTTGCCAAACCAACATTTTGGCGAAGTTTGTTGACATAATATGCATATTTTTCTACACGCGCTCCCCTTCATTTATGTGTCATGGTACTGAATATAAATTATCAACTCTCCAGGTTAGGATATCGGAGGAAATAAACTCAACCCTACGACACAGCAGTTCATAACTGCAAAAATATCAGGCATCGCGTTAAAACAGGCGAGTCAAACACGCTCATGACTGCGTCAGAGCATTTTACAACTGCAAAATGAGGCTGCGCTGATGTCTCGTCGAATAGAAGCAGTGGATCATAGAAAGTGTGGGCTGTCTGACGCAAACCCCGGTTTGCAAAATCGAATCTTGCCAAACTACACAAGAATTAAGAATGCGCATAAAGTACGCAAGAAAATTTCAGAATTTTTATGTATAGAAGTCCAGCAAATTTTTAGTTGTCCCTTTTCCCTGCTGAGACATTATTAAATGCCTGAATGCTTCTATGTTAACAACTGCTGTTTTTGAGCTCATGTAACAGGTCTATCATGCTACAGAAATTGGTAAAGTAGTCAATACGGTCAGCGCTTGCGCTAATCAGCCACAGCAGAGAAAATAAAGACAATTGTTTCGGATAAAGTGAACTATCGCGGAACAATATCTTAAACATGCGAAGTGGACGAAAGGTCTGCAAAAAGTGGTGAGATGGTTTCTGGATGCAGACGATAACCCAGATTCCCAGCAAAATCTCATTATTACTATTTGGTCCATTTACAATGTTATTTGAAATTTGCATGCAAATTCATTTCGTGTTATTTGCAGTAAGTCGACAAAAGCAAAAAGTATGCGAAAACAATTAATCTCCTTTGCACACGCAATAAAGTTTTTTTTTAATATCAAGCTCAAGGGGAGGGTTTAATCCCAACCCCCCCCCCTTGCATACGCCCTTGCAATGCGGTCAGCGCTTGCGCTGATCAGCCTTAGCAGAGAAAATAAAAACAATTGTTTCGGATAAAGTTAACTATCGCGGAACACAATCTTAAACATGCGTAGTGGGCGAAAGGTCTGCAAAAAGCGGTGAGATGGTTTTTCGACGCAGAGGATGACCCAGATTCCCATCAAAACCTAATTATTACATTTTGGCCCATTTACAACGTTACTTGAAATTTGCATGCAAATTCATTCCGTGGTATTTCCACTAAGTCGACAAATTAACAAGCAAAAATTATGCGAAAACAATGAATCTCCTTTGCGCAGGTAATAAAGTTTTTGTAAAAAATCAAGCTCAAGGGGGGGTTTTAACCCCAACCCCCCTTGCGTACGCCCTTGGTCCATGCACCCACCCATCAACCCAGAGCACGTGGCTGGACAGGTCGCAAGTACCGTTTTTAAAGTTGTCGATATGACCAGACGGAAATCGAACCCAGCTTAGCAGTTTTGGTGGCGTGTGCTCAACCAACGATACCACTTAGCTCAGCGGTTCCTAAACTTTTTGTGGGGCGACCCAAACCTGAGTTTTGTTGATACCCTGCGACCCAAGACGCAAAGATCGTATTAAAAAAGACATTGATTATATGGGTGATTTTTGGCAGTAAGTTGCTAAGTTCGATTTCAAAGTCAGAAGTTTACTCTTTTCTCAAGTACCTATACGCTACAGAGGCACAGACAAGCAGGTGACGTTGAAAATACACAATTCAGTTTTTGATAGCCTTGGCGCGACCCATATTTTGACCCTTCGGCCTTCGCGACCTTGTTTGGGTCGCGATACATAATTTGAGAACCACCGACTTAGCTGGAGCTTTATTTACATACACTGTAAAAGGATCACTTTTATAATAGATCGCGAAAAAATGTAGTAGTAATGTAACCGAGCATTTTTTCGCATGAATCAAGCCTTTCCTAGATTAATGTAAAAATAAAATAGTAGATGTCACAGAGCTTGTGAAAAAACGTGAGAGGAAAACGAGGGTATTGCCGCTAACCCTGTGTGCAATTCTTAATGAAAGCTAAGTTCAGAGCACTAGATGACGTACGCACAACCCGAATGACGCGGTGTGAACGCTCTAAAATACGGTACATTGTTTGTGTCGCGAAGCTGTTGCCACAAATAGGAGATATATTATGGAGAATATTAGATTGCAGATGGCACGAGTCATGTCACGCTCTGGTTTCTCTTCACACGCACAAATCTTTCGCCTTTTACTAAAGATTTCCGTGGAGAGGAGCATTCAATGAGTCTCATAGAATTTTTTACCTCGTTATTGCGAGGTTCGTTGTCGTTCGGTGAATCATCAATACTCAGTATGCCGTAGGGCACCGTGGTTTCGCTCTCGGTGATAGGTACTTCTGACCATACCTACAGAAGGTACGCGATCGCTTGGATCGTTTCTCCCAGTTGAGACAAAACAAAGACTTGTCTGTAACGTTCACAGTAATATATGTCGACACGAGAGGCAGTATGGAGAGCAAATGTTTCGCTAACGTACCATGTACGAGAATTTCGTAGTACTTTGCTTCAAAATCGTATTAATTAACGTTTTATTTGTGATGTTATATGATATGCCAACGTGTCACAATGAGCACATGTAATCAACATTTGAGTAACATCTTTAGTCAAGGCATGATAATGTAAGTAGAAATACGAAACTTCGCGTAGACGCCTTTACGTGACGCCAACATGTTTTCTTATAGGTCTCTGTCACGGCGTTCTAATATTATAATATTTTCTGTTTTTAATGTTGTTGTTACGCGTTGTTCTAGCTTATTCGTAATTTCGAACAAACCAAAATCGCCTTTTCCTAAAGATTTCTGTGGAGAGGTCCATTCAATGAGCCTCGTATTTTTCTATCTCACCAAGGTGAGGTTTGTTCTTCCTTGATAAGGAAAACAACACACCCGTCGTTTAGTAGTTCAGCCTTTAGGTGGAATACGTTTTGACTACTGACTAGCCGTTATGGGCATTACTAGACCTTATGCTGTTGGATTCTGAAAGTTAATTGATTAGAATAACTGTTCTACCAAAGGTTTAGTTTGGTTGCTGACAAACGCGAAGACATGGGCGAATGAAATATCAGTTTGTCTAATCTAGTCTTTTGTGACTTGCACTTACATCGTCATCATAACAGACAGACAATTTTTTTCAATCCATACTTTATAAACAACCAGATGAAGACTTCTAACCAATTTAAATGCCAAGTATATGCAAATTATGTGCAATTTAGAGTTGGACAAGCCACTGTGTTCATCCTCGCGTCAAATTTTATAGCATTTCTCATCATTCTGTTCATTCTACAGATTGGTGTTTACTATTTTTTGTTTTGCTGACGGCTGTGCGTCGTTCTGAGAAATGACTGGCGTGATGAGAAAAAGAACGTTAATAAGAACTTGTGTGTGTGGTTTTAAAAAGTTTTAGTTATGTCTGCTAACAGCATAGTCCTGAAGGTACAAGTAACAGTTAGTTGCAGTGTGGTCAGTGTAATTTTGGTAGGATTGTTATCTAAAAGGCAGCGCGTCAGGATGCTGCTGAGCATTTCAGGAGAAATAGTCTAATTTAGTCAACCAAATGGGTGTTAAACAAATAAACAAGCAGAAAGCTAAAATATTCACGTTGTTACAAGTCAGGTTCTGTCAATAGCGGAGGTGTTATTAACATTTGCTGATATTCATTGCAAGCATGTTGCTTGTGTTTACCGACAAACTATTTCATGTGGACTCCTTGGTTGTTGAGTACAAGCTGTCTGTAATTATTCATGAGACTCAGTTCAGGCGAACTGCAAACAGCAAAAACAGTGGGTGACATGCAGTTGGTAACAATTCGTATTGTGTTTCCATTTGAAGGTGTACTTACTGCAAATCGTATCTGCTTTTTCGGTTTCTTTGTAGTTAGTGAAAAATGTTTTTAACACCATTGCTTGTTACTCTTCCAAACAAAAGTGGGTATGTTTTCCTGGTTCACCAACTAATGGATCGCAGGGCCTAGAAGATATTATGTAGATCATTGCAATTGAAGATTTTTTTGTTGTACTTGAAGAGATAATGCAGGAAAACTAAATTTCCTTGATTAGGTAGATGAGTACATTTCATATGAATGCGTGTCGATGTTGAACTATTGCTCATACATCATTCATATACTAGCTTTTTTAATGAAGGTAAGCAAATTAATTTACCCTAAGATGTGACCGCATATATGCCGTATTCTGCAGTTAGTTACGTATGGAAACATGTCTGCTTTGCGGTCATAATGAAAAAGTGAATCAAAACATTGTTATTCTTAGAAATCCCAAATGAAAAATATTTTCTGGGGTGCAATGGTAATGGTAATGGTTTATTGTTTCATATGACTCAGCCAATAAGCAGAAGCACCATAAAAGCCATCGCATGCAGTAAACCAACCATTAGTGAACAT
>JGI24159J19872_10006224_pt1 | contig 15512 bp, 13 predicted proteins | sample Ectturendosymbi4_FD_19872 | JGI IMG/M metagenome (IMG submission 19872) | reverse complement strand
ACCGGCAGGAAAGTTGACGCGGACCGGCACCGGTCCGCGGACCGGCGGTTGAGAACCACTGCCATAGAACATTGAACTGGAATTCCAATCCAAGCGAAAATTCCCATTCGAGAATAATTTCAAACGAACAAAAAAATTGTCCAGTAACTCGGGCTAATATGAGTGAGCCTAGTACGCAGAGGACAAACTGGCGTTGTCACTGCCCTGTGACGTGCGCTACGTAACAACGGACAAGTTCTCATGAGAAACTCTCATTCATTGTCACGTAACTAACGTCACAGAGCAATGATAGTGCCAGTCAGAATGGAAATTTCAGTGACATAAGCCTCGAACGGTTGCATTCAGTCAGTATAAAGAGCGTGATGAGGACGAGTGACGCTGTTGACCTGGAGTCGCCCGTGCTCTAGATGTACTGTTGTACCAAGTGTTACGAGTTAGAGAACAACTGTGTTAAGAAAGTGTCTGTAATGCAGTGTTGTACGAAGTGTCACGAGTTGTGTCTGTAATCCTGTGGCCCTACGCAGAACCGTCGCCAGAAAGTTTTCAATTGGGGGGCTTTGCGTTTGTGCGTGGGGGCTTGACATTCAAAAATCGACAAAAAACTCTTCTGATTCATAGTGTTTCATGTTTCAATTTGGGGAGGGCTTGGAGCTTTGTTTGGGGCGGCTAAGCCCAATGAAGCCTCCCCGTGGCGATGGGACTGGTCCTACGCCCAACGCCGTTACAAAACGTTAGTGTCTGTTATTACCTGTATTAATCTGCGTTGTGCAGATAGTGCGTGCTTGTACTCTATGGACTTCGTGTCTGGTACAAACACTGAAATAAAATAAAACAAATAAATGTAACTTTCGTAATTAATGATAAGAAAATCCCGAAGAGAATCCTGGGGCTGGTTTAGGCGGTTAAACGAACTTCAGCGTACGTATAAAAATGGTACACTGTGATCTCGTACCTATACCGATTGAATCCAATTTAGCAGAAGCAGAAAACCAGAGAAAAGTTCTTTTATTTTTGAAAAATGTACGGTTTTACACTGCAAACGGCCGAATACGTGTTGACTATAATGCGATGAAATTGCGTATCAGGATGGGATGGACGTTAAAAATGAACAGCTGCACATGTATTAAAATTTCATAATTCTTTTATCACTGCAGCCGCCGCGGTCCAATGTTTGCTTTTATCTTTCCGCATATTGTCGATGTCAGTGGTATTTAAATTCTGTTTGTTTACCACCTTTTTCTGAAATGATGAAGTACGCTGAAGTTGCTTCAGGAACTTTACCCGAGATATCTATTCCATTTGTCTTCCTACGTTTAGTGCCTTGTTACAGAATTACAGATGAGTTTCGTGCACAATCCTCTTAGATAGAAGATACATTTGCATAGGCTCGGACTTTCCCTTCATCTGAACAAGACCACGGTGCTCAAACTGGAAGTGGGGACTGTAGCATTCGGGAGACTGAAGTCGTCTGCACCGAGAACAAAACATTGTTTTCATTTCTGAGACTCACACATTTGAATTATTTATAGAAAACGTTTGATAGCTTGAAGTATGCCTACAAGCGGTTAACTGCATGCGTCACCAGTACAGAACCCTCGCCAGAAAGTTTTCAATAGGGGGGGCTTTGCGTTTGTGTGGGGGGGCTTGACATTGTAAAAATTGACAAAAACTTCACTGTTTCATAGTGTTTCACGTTTGAATTTGGGGGACCTCGGAGCTTTGTTTGGGGGGGGCCTAATCCCACTAAAGCCCCCCCGTGGCGACGGGACTGCAGCATGCTGCAACCTGCAAACATAGAGGTTCCCTTTTTATCCCAGTCGCATGAAACAATACAAACGGAGTCCACAGTGTGGATACAGATTAACATACCAAATATTATCAAGAACACAGTGCTTGTTTTTTTTATTTGCAACTGTAACTTTTTTTACGGCAAGTGAAGAAAGAAAAAGTCCGATTCTTTTACGAAAAGTCATTTCATTATTTCTGTTAAAGTAAAGTTTCCTCCTGCAGGAAGTCAGAGCTCATTGTCGCACATAAACGAAAAAACTGCTTAATCGTCTCGAAACGGATAAGCAGTTTTTTCAAACATGAATGTTTTTCTAAAGTTTTTTTTGGTTGGGACTATGTCTGAAGACCCCAACTAGCAAAAAAATTTAACCAAAGTGAGTCATCACTGTTTTGGGAGGTAAAAGTTTGGGTGAAAAAATGGGCGGGGTCACGTGATTTTCGGATTACGTCATCGAGGCTTGAAAAAAACCACAAGGGGTAGATCGTTCTTTTGCAAACGAAACTAGACGAAAATCCGAACCTTTAGAACCTTCGATTGACTTTCTTTCGTTAGTGGTTCGAACGTTATGGCCTAAAAGCAACAAACTAATTCGCTAATTCCCTAGGGGTTAGTTCATTTGCATGTACCATATTTACTCGATTACAAGCCGCCCTTGATTGCAAGCCGACCTTGAATGTAAGCCGCACGAAATGGTGTTAAGACATTAACGTTAGTCCCCCTTGATTGTAACCCGCACTTGAACATAGGTTACCTAAGCCTCTATGTAAGAACTTTCGCGTGGTAGCACGTTTCGCATTTATTCGTAATCCTGGTAATGATGCTTACACCACTACAACTGCCTTCTGTTCATCATAATCACTCCTGTGACGGATGTGCATGTGATGCTGAAGATAATAGAATGCGAAAAGATAGTGTGGTCGAAAAAACGTAGCGAAGGAAAGACTGAGCGTCATCTATACTTTCGATAGCGTAAAGAAATAAACGTATAAGCCGCCCTTGATTAAAAGCAGCACGAAATGATGGAAAAAAAATTCTAAGCCGCGGCTTACAATCAAATAAATACGGTATGCAAAATCTTCCATAATTTTTTTCCTCTCAATATTTTCACTTGAAAGTTATTAAGATGTTGTAAGACACGAAGGGAAACTTGTTCTGCAATTTTCAGACGTTTCGTTGGACAACTGAAGGGTAAATTTTAGACGTTTCGTTGGACAATCGAAGGGTAAATTTACCCTTGCAGTACATCAGCCTTAGTCGAGCAACTTTAAAATAAAACAATGATCAAAAAAAAGTATAAAACTAGTTGCTAATATCGTCAGTTTGCGGGTGAACATCAGAATGAATAACGCATATATTTGATATTTTTAAAAAATTTTAGGAAGTGAGAGCCACTACTTTGTATCTGAATACACTTGAGGGTTTTTTCTATTTATTATAAACGCAGTATCTGATAACAATCATGAGCTTCGATTAAAATTATTGCAAAAATTTACGAAAAGTAAACTAGTTTACGAGGAGAATGGAATAATTAATAGCATAATATATACTAGACGCAAAGATGAAGCATTCGTCTATACACTCTGCCGCTAGCAACTGCTGAGCTGCAATTTACTGCCCGGCAAAGCAAACAACCTGCGTTCACTCACCGATAAGTGTACTCCGACACATTGATTTTGCCAGTCAAGCCAGTTGTCTCGCATCTGGATGCGATGTTAACCATATTGCCGAACAGGCAGTAGCGCGGCGTGCGCTGTCCTATCACACCAGTTACCACTTCGCCCGTGTGAATACCGATTGTGATCTGCATGCAAACGTTTACTTCATTTAAATGTCTTTATCCATTTTTATATGAACTTTTTATATGAAGATTTCATTTTTATATGAAATCTTTCTCTAAGACTACAGTCTTAGAGAAAGATTCATAAAACAGCTTTCAGTGAATTTTATTTTGTTGCTAAAATTTCTTTACATCAGAAGTAAACATAATTTGTATGGAGCAAAACCCTCGATTCGATTGTCCTCGAATATATGTTGGAATGAAATTAGTTGTGCTAAAAATTAGTACTTTGTGTCGCCATTTTAACGTGCTGTTCAATCAAGTAAACAAACAAGCGATGCTTTTTAGTTCCGTCATGCAATTTGAACAAAAATACGAGGTATCCTTATAGAGAAATCTAAGTATGACGGGTTTCACATAACATAAAACCTAAATAAAGAAATGCAGTCAGAAATGTTTGAAGAGCTTTTGAGTAAGCTTTAAAAATTAAGGAGTGAGTTCGTTTGCAAAGCACTTCAATAACTTTTCACATCTAATACGACTCGAGCATGCTGTGCTTGCACCTGTACAGAGATACCATCGACTTCTATCTTCTTGCTCAGTTCCATCATGTCCAAAGCCAGTTGACAAATGTGGCGAGAGTTGTCTACGCACAGCTCAGGCAAGCCACTCACAGCCATGTACTTGTCTCCAACTGTTTCCACCTGGTGAGTTTCGACACCTCTATAAACTATATGCTGTGTATCCCATGAAGTTGCTGTATAGCTTTGACAATCAGTGTTTAATTATGTTTGAATACATTTGTACCATAACTTAAATCTCTTAAAAAACGCATAGAAAACTGCTCAGCCGCTATTGCAATGTGTTTCAACTCTTCTCGCTGCNGATCAGATGACATGCGCTCAGCATATCTAGTAAGTGCGCTCAAGTTTACTTTNGATTACCTTGTAGACGTTTGGATTTATTTTGGGGTCGGTGAGCTTGTCGAAAGTAGTGTAAACTGTATTGAGTAACTTCACAATCTTCATTGCGCCGTCGGAGGTGTTGTGCTTGGCACAAAACTGAAGAACAATCACGATGGCAGTAATTTGCGATTAGCCACAAAAAATTAAAGATAAATATTGCGCTGATTTTTTCCAATGTTTTCAAAGGCTGTAATAAGACCGAAAACCACACATTGGAATTTTGTTATAGATTCAGCGTGGTCCTACTACTTTTGACCTACGGGCCATTCTACAAAAACGTGAAAACTCGCGGGCCACTTGTTCCTATAAAATCATGTATAAAACAACAGTTTCACAACATTTAAAATTAAAAAGGGAAGATAAATGAGTGCGTCATTGAAATTATTACACAACAGCAAATCGCAGCTTATCACAAATCTCTATCAGTGGGGTGCCTGTGGTCGAGACTAATTTGACACTATCGTTCCTTTAGCAATACCAGTGTTAGTGATGCCAGTCGGAGAGTGTCGTCCAGTGTTTCGTCTTCCATTCGATTCCTGTTTTTAGATTTGACTTGCTTCATCGTAGAAAATGTGCTCTTACACACGTATGTGTTTCCAAACATCGAGTGCATTTTTAGTGCGAAATCTTTCAGTTTGGGAAATCTATTTTGCTGACTAATTTCCAGAAGCTCTCCACAGTCTCTAACACCAAGGGCGTACGCAAGGGGGTTTGGGGTTAACTCCCCTTGAGCTTGATATTTTACAAAAACTTTACTTCCTGCGCAAAGGAGATTAAGTTAATTGTTTTCGCATACTTTTTGCTTATTAATTTGTCGACTTAATGCGAATACCAAGGAATAAATTTGCGTGCAAATTTCAAGGAACATTGTAAATGGGCCAAAATATAATAATTAGGTTTTGGTGGGAATCTGGGTTATCGTCTGCGTCCAGAAATCATTTCACTACTTTTTGCAGACCTTTCGTCCTCTACGTATGTTTAAGATTGTGTTCCGCGACAGTTCACTTTATTCAAAACAATTGTCTTTATTTTGTCTGTTAAGGATGATCAGCGCAAGTGCTGACCGTGAGTGACCGCAATGGCTTTATTACCAATTTCATTAGCATGATAGAACTGTTCCACGAGCCAATTTCATTAGCATGTTAGAACTGTTCAAAGGCAGTTTTTAACATAGGATTCACGTATTTGATAAGGTCTGAGCACTGAAAAAGGAAAACTAAATATTTGCTGGACCATAACAAAAATCGAAAGTTTACTTGTGTACTTTATGCGCATTCTCAATTCTTGTGTAGTTTAGCAAGATTCGATCTTGCAAACCGGGGTGTGTGCGAGCCAGACCAGCCGCACACTTTCTATGCTCGACTGCTCGTATTCGACAAAACATTAGCGCAGCCTCGTTTTGCAGTTGTAAATTGCACTGGCGCAGTGATGAGTGTGTTTTATTCGCCTATTTTAACGCGAAGTCTGATAGTTTTGCAGTTATTAACTGCTGCACCGTAGCATTGAGTGTATTTTCCTCCGATATATTCTAACTTGGAGAGCTGATAGTTTATAAAATAAGGGGAGTGCGTGTAGAAGAATATGCATAATATGTCAACAAAATTCGCCAAAACGTTGGTTTGGAAACATGCATATGACATCAAATTGTGACGACACCATGTGCGCACACCAAATACAAATGACCACCATATGCCACTGAATCAACCCCCCATGAAAATTTTCTGCGTACGCCACTGTCTAACACCGTCAGTATTTTACATTTTTATTAAAAGGTATTATGCTTGTTATAACTAAAATTACCTATTGCAGGGATGGGCAATTAATTTGACTCGAGGGCCACTTTGAATAGGTCGCGTTTAGCGTATAGATAGAGAGATTTATTTGGTGGTACTGAGTTCATTGCGTCAGATGTTGGCCTACTCTTCAAGACAACGAACGCCGGGGCACCAAAAAAACAACAGAGTTTATCTAGACAGGTGCCACAGCAGAGGGTTAGCGGCGGGCCGTATCTTCTAGTTTGATCGTAATATAAATACATAAAACAAAGTGGTACATGCACTTTATCCAGCGCAAGCAATTCAGTGAGACAAATGCAACCTCACAGGCTTTTCAACAAATTTCAGATTTGAAGAGCTTTCCTGAATGCATCCGCGGGCAACTGACAGTGGCGTAGCCAGCCCAAATATTTGGAGGGGGCTAAAAGTTTTTTTGGGGGGGGAAATGTTTGATAGGCGAATAACGCTATTTTGTTTGGAAAAACGCTTCTCAAAGCACAATATCACTATATTTTCCAAAAATTTTGGGGCCATGGCCCCTTTGGCCCCTCCTGGCTACGCCTATGCAACTGAAAACGCTGTGGCGGGCCACATGCGGCCCGCGGGCCTGTAGTTGGACCACACTGGATTAATTCCAAGCTCATGCCACAAAGATTTGCTGCACTTTTGTTTGGCAAATAGATTGCCTATAGCACTTCATCCAAACCTGACAGTTTTTTAAGATATACGTTTCATTCCTGAATTTTTAAAATGTAAAAGATTTAGGACGAAGCTACGTAAATGCGTCAAAATTTGAACAAAATAAAAAATACATGAAGTACTTGGATAACTAACCTGCGTAAAGTCAACCAATCCACTGAATAAAACTGTGACGTCCTCGAAACGCATGGGTGGCACATGTCGCTTATGACGCAATTCGTTGGCAACCCAGTGAGGCAGAACTGCATAAAGCAACCTGACAAGAGATCAGTGGTTTAGAATCCAGTCTTATCTGACATGTATCTTACACTTCAAATCTTAGCCTACATAGTTCATAAAGCGATGTGTTTATTACGCTAGAATCAGGGATGGCGAACCTTTTTTATTGTGTGGGTCACACATAATGAGCACTTAATCTGGAATAGAACAAACGTGGGTGATAAATTTAATGGCATTTCAATATCAATGAAAAACTTGCTGCTGCATCTTCTCTACGAGTCTTGTAATCGTGGCTAATAATGTGTGGTTAACAGTCCTGCACAAGCAGCACTTATATCTGAGCTAAGGCGGCCCTCGCACTTGATTTTATGAAATTCATGTGCGAAAATACGGGTTCACGTGAATATGAGGAATCAAACAGCGTTAGCAAAGCTACCGCAAATCTCTTCATGGTTTTAACCAAGTTTGGTAAGGAATTCCATTTTGTAAGAATTATATTCTCACATTTATCAGCCCGGCTTTCAACAGCAGCAAAGTCGCTGTTCTCCATTTTCACTTTTATGCTTTAGCAGGTGGTGATTCAAGTCAACATACTATATTGCATGGTTTGTTTTTCAAACTGTACTTTCAGGGAAGTCTATCAATTCCATTTCCAAGTTGGAAAGGTGAAGCCATTCGAACTTCGGTAGTTCAAGATTTTAAAATTAAAATACTGTATATGCGGTTCTGCGGGCATAGAATGAACTGCCATTATGCAATGTCGTGTCCAGTTCTCGGAACAGAGCGAACCTTGTTGACATTACATTTTTGGCCTCTTTCGTTAATAAAGAATACTTGATGAGTGCATTTTGCATTTTCTCATGTTTCAAAAAGGTGCTGGCACAGGGCATTAGCACTTGTGGTGATTGTGAGGAAATGAGGACACTCTAAAATCCAAAGATTCTGCTCAGTGGAACGATTTGTTAGAAATAAACAGCACAATAGCTTTGTTACGTAATAAGCGCCTAGCAGTAGTGATATTCCGATACACGGCAATTCAGTAGGCTGACTGCTGGATCGGTGGTTCTCAACCTTTTTTGGCCTAAGGACAATCTTTTCAAAAAAATATCCGATGGACCACTTTGCCATGCTGACACCTCATGTATAACTGAACTGTAATTTTTACAAAATTTATTGAACAGGTTACAATTTTCAGGAACGTTTTGTCAAGGATTTGTGGAATTCTCTGTGGACCACTTCAAATTCCAGGTGGATCACCTGTGGTCCAACTGGACCAGTAGCGTGGCCAGCTTAAAAATTTGGGAGGGGCCAAAAAATTGGGGGAGCAAAGCGTATGATATTAGCCAAATGCTTGTAATACTATTTTTTGGGAATACCGCCTCTCAAAGTACAAAATGACTAGGCTTATATGTTCTGAGAATTTGGGGTGGGCCAAGGCCCTTTACGTCCCCCTGGCTACGCCTATGACCTGGACCACGTTGAGAATCACTATGCTAGATTAACAAAGCTGGGTTGCAAATAAATGCATTGGCACCTTTTTCGTCACTCAGATATTTAATCATGTTTCCTATAATTTAGAAACGAAAAGTGAGTCACTGAAAATCCACTTATGGGCCACTTCGTGACCCGCGGGTCAGTAGTTCGTCTCCATGGACTAAATAAAACTGTAGTAGGAGAAAAATTGTAACCAGATTTTCAAGACCTGAACATATATGTGTTCGTTGCTGAACAAGGATGTTTTTTACTAATAACAATCCTAGTTTGATTTTTTAACAGCAGTTTAAAGAAAGGCACAGCAGATAAACAGCAGGCTACTTGTCCGTCATTTTCTTCTCGCGCTCCCTTGCTAGAAGGGTGTGCTGCAGTCTGTCAGTGAGAATCTCAAGGTTCTGTGCCAACTTGTACTCCTCCTCAAACTGTTCGCCCAGCAGCACAAGATCACGTGTTGCATCGTGAAGTGGAATGTCGCTCAGGTACAGGCCCCGCGACGTCAGGTCGTCCAAATTCATCACGCTGTTCGACACAAGGTTGTTATCTGCAGGGATGTAGTGCTAACAAAAACGGTGTGGGAAGGCACCCAAAAACTAGCCATTTTGAAACAGCTTCAAACTCATTTTAAAGCACAACATGAAAAAGGTGTGGGAACGCCGTTCCCACGCGTTCCTGCCCCACTACACCCCTGGTTATCTGTAAAGATATCTAAAACTGACATTCATTACCAAAAGCGTATTTTTAAGCACAAGAGTGACAAGTTGAGATCCTGTCTCGCGATGGTAAGCCACACTTCGTAGCTACGAAACAAAAAAATGTAGCTTTTCAAAGACCTTTGCTTTTTTTCTTTTTGGCTACAATTTCTAAAAATGCATATTCGGAAGATTTTGGTTTTGAGAAACTGAGATATTTTAAAAATGTTTTACCTCTCACATTTTTGTACAGGTCATAGCACAGCGTACATGTTTGCTTTGATTTTCTGTAACTTAAGATCACATCAAAGTTTTCAGATAACATGTGCATTGTTCAAAAAAGCTTCTGTAAAATTATGTTCGTCGAAATATTTTTGAGATGTTTGATAAAAAATACTATTGAAGCTTTTTACCTTTTCCTGCTGCCATCACGATTTCTTGTTTTGTGCTTGCGTTTTACAGAGTTATGGTACCTGATGAGTTTGATGACGCGCAAGACTTTGGCTGCAATTAACATTTTAGTCATGCTTCTCATCTACCAGGGTGTTGCTCACTCCAGTTTTAAACGTTTTCGATACAAACCAGTCAAGCTCTACTAAATATTAATATTAACGCATACCGTACCAACAGTGACCTGCGTCAGTTTTGATTGTGACGTTTTGCAACTGCAAAATAACCACAAGCGTCAAACCAAAGAAATAAAGCAAAAAATAAAACATTAAATCGCAAACACATTACTTCATAGATTTCAAATCTGTTGCTTAGCTCAAAATGCATACGGAGAATGAATTGTTTCGCAACAATATCTTTACACTTGAAATACCTCGGCGAACACAGAAACATCAGTCGCCCACATTCTGGAACAAAGATCATTTGTCCTTTCAAACGCAGTGATGTGTCGTCGAATTGTGAGCTTCTGCTGCTGCTTACGTCCTTTCGTCTTCGGGTTGGAGGTAAATTTTCAGTGCTCTGATCGCCATTACCGTCACAGTTTTTCTTAACGTTCTTAACTCGATGTGAAGTTTTTAGCACTCCTGAAAAAATTCAGATGTGAAGATTTAAGACGCACGATGTTCGTTGTTGGAGACAGAAAATGACCAAGTGCTGATTTGCTAATAATAATTGGTGAAAGTTTTTTCCCACGCGAAACTAAGAAAACTGCCTTTTTTGCTGAAATTTTCAAAATCCAGGGGAACTTTGGCCCTCTTCTTCCGACGCCCATGAGTGCGTTGCTAAATGCTTCGGATCGATATCAACAACAAGCATTTGGTATTCTGGCATGGGATAGTTACTGTACAAATTCGTTATTTAACGTAAGCTGGCCCATTGCTATTAACATCAACCTTTTTTGAAAACGGAAAATTTCGCTTTCCATGATAAGCCCAGCAATGGAAGTGGTGCTCTGCAATCACTGACGCGCAAAGTAATTTATTCATTCGTGTTTCGTTATAATTCATGATACTGTAGATCAGTCGAAAGGACTGAAACCTTATGCTCTGAAGCTATTAAGTTTGGTCAGTAATTAAGACGCTTTCCTGCGCAAAACCTACTTTGAGTTTTGTTAAACCAGTATGTTAAATGGTTTCACGTGCGTTGTATATAAAACAAAGATATATTCTTACCTGGTTTTGTGCGAAGAACAAACACTTGATTGATTTGGGACAAAATGCTGTCAAAAGTAAAAGCTATGGGCGGTCGAACCAACTCAAAAAGATCAATCATTTTTGCTTCGTCTGTGACGTCATCTAATCCTTCATCATTTGAACAATCACTGTCTTGATCGTTCTCTGATTCTACAAGAAGACAAGTGTTTGAATCGTTTCGCAATTGTATTGTTCATATATACTATAAGATAAGAAATCATAAAAGTAGAAACAGAAGAATCTTTGCAATGCTACAACTCGCTGCAAATTCTAAAATCGCGTTAATTAGATGCGCAAAAAGTTTCTTTCGAGCAGATTTTAACCAGTGATTTATTTCTGATTGTCAATTGTATCGATGACCACGAAACCTACAATAAAGTTCAAGGGATCAAAATATTGTAGATTTATGACAACATCTGAAAGCTCCACTTGCATCTTCCTGTGAAACTCTCAATGCGAGGCGTAAAATGCAGATGAATTAATTATCTTAGAAACATGTCTTAATTTGTGTAAAAAATGCTTTACCAGTTTTTTTCTGCCTGCAATATACCAAGGTTTTTATGCACTGACCAAAACTCCACGGTGATGTAGTAACCTCAGTGGAACTTTAGTTCTACTAGGTGTTGCAGTGCTTATCACCAAGTTTGAAAAAGACGTAAAATCAGGTTTTAAGTCAAAATGTTTACGGTTGATTTCCTCATGCAGTCTAGTTATTTCCATACAAGGCTTAAACATAGAGCTATGTTTTTTCAAAGATCTCTGCCAGTTTCTTGCAAAAATAACTGAGTAAAATGCAACGCTCAACGAAAGCAACCCAAACTAACTGCGCACCAAGTTTTGTTCACCACCTGCGCTGGAATCATCGAATTTCCCCTTTTCTCTTCGTGTTCTCTGCGCAGCCTGGAATGCTGGTTGCAAAGCTGGTATTGCTCGAGCGATGGATGCGCCAGCCTGAGTGACACTCAAATCACGAGTAAACATCATGTGAAATGGAAGGGCCTTGAACAACACGAAAAATATACTTTTTGCTATCAGAAATAACTCGTGAATGAATGTAGCTGCAGGACCATGAAACAAATTTTGTTCTTTCTGCGGCCACTCCTAAGCAGAAATGTAACTGACCGGGGAAGAGGGGCGAATCGCACCCCCTGGCAAGCTGAATGGAAAAAACGCGACCCCTCTGAGGTCATATTTCGGCAATTAGTATTCTTTTGGTTTTCAGTAGGTTGTTATTTGCTTGCGTTTTAAGTATTTCCCGGTGATTTAGGGTTTTACTATAGCCATCCATATCCGGATTGACCATCATCTCACACTTTTTCTGAGTGTTGGCTAGTAGGCCGCTTTCAGATACGTTTCCCCATGGTTCACACCTCTAGTTACGCCATTGCTCCTAAGTTAGAGAAGTTTTACATCCACGAACTGCATACTTTGGCTTGATTTGCGGAACGTTTGTTCTAAGTTCCAATGCAGAAGGATTAAATCCGAGTTATAAAATGAAAGCGAGAAAGCGTGGCCTGAGAAGAAGGCCGTTAAATCTTGTTTTAGTAAAACAGTGCCAAAATACTTCAGCAACAAGTCAAGCGGATGTTTATGTCAGTAAATAAAACTTTGCTTTCTTCTTTTATTTTAGGCTTATCTAGTTTTTATTGAGAACTTTATTCTGTTTCCTTCAATGCGCTGCAGCTGTGGGAATAGCGCAACAAAACGTCATTAGAAATAAACAATTTGTTGATTGATTCCACTGCCACACCGCGTCGTCACACTGCCACACGCGTCACCATATAGGAGCAAAATATTTTTCCCTCTTTGACCTTTTCAAGCCAACATATCTGTTCTTTGGCGAAAATTTGTATAAACTAGGGTTACCACTACGAAACATATTAGTTCCTTCTGGTTTACATCAACCTGCAGGCAGACCTTCAAAATTATTGGCGTTTGTTTTGAGGTTTAACACTTTCTGTGTCTATATCTGTTCAGCGTAATTAATTTTAGTACTCCCTGAAATGTTCTGTAGAAAGCTTTTACTCACTACATATTGATAATAATCAGCAACATTTTTAGTTCCGAGACTTTTCTACATCGACTGTTTTTGTTTTCCTTTCGCATGAGAGAAACAAAATAATCTCGTAATGGCAACACGTGGTTAGAACTAAAAAAGTGAACGAAGAAAAATATAACAGTAGTGAACTGACACAATTCTTCTAAATTAAATTTGTTGTAATTGTCTCGGTACCTTGCACAAACTTTTTGGCCCAATGATTGGCTCTTTTTCTTCAAGAGCTTCTTCAATAGCTGCCATGTCTTTTTGGTGGGAACCTGAAACAGTCCCGGATGTAGCCACAATCTCGAATTGCACGTGATCGCCGTCTCTGCCTTTTCTCTGTATCACCTGTGGAAGCCACAGAATTAATTCAATGTCGTTCTCTGGTAATAAATAATCTCAGTTGCCAATGCAATGCCAAATCAATCTACACACTGTTTGTTTTCTTCCATTGATTAGACGCGTTTATAAATGAGGTGCCATTAACTATGGAAGAAAGAATACGTTCAATGTGGAATCACGCGTGTTTGGGCGTTGACACGTTTTGGAATTTTTAACATTTTTAAATCGTTTAATCTGCAGTATTTGGAAAATATTTGTTTAAATTGTAACGGACGCTGTTTCTCAATGTGTTGCCATACAACACGGTGCAGAATCAAATTTTATGGTTAATCTAAGGTCGAATCTTTCAACAAACACAGTTCTAGAACTTCTAATTTTCAAGCAGCAACATTTAACTACTAGAGTCAAATCGGCGCTGTTCAGTTCAGTTGAAAGCATACAGTTAGCAGGTATAAAAGTGAAACTCTTCAAAGATTCCTCCAATGTCGGTGACATTTCATATGAACATATTCTTGAGATGCTAACGTAATTCGGCAAATATTTTGAAGAAATGCTTTTCTGGGTTTCATTAGCGCTTTTACGAAAAACTATTATGGTTTGCAAGGTATACTTTCTACGCCACTACACGTAAACTTCCACGACGAGCATTTTACGAGATCTGAGTTAACTCGCATTGGGGCTAAAAACTTAACGTCAAAATACGACTTAATAAAATGAAGACCTTGACATCAGTTTCGATGTTGTGTATTTGCTTTGTAACAGCCTTCACTATTCCGATGACGATGCTTTCCAGTCCGTCGCGTTCCGAATAATAATGCAGGATGAGTGAATTTTCCTTGTTGCCGTTCGTGCACCGGAAGCTCGGAGCTCTCATTCCGGGATAGATGGAGCTCAGGTGGTCGTGCAGAGCATCCAAGTTCTGGAATGATTTTGGAAAGATTGCGCGTTAGACGCTTTGCAGTGTGAGATAAACTTTGTGGCCAATAGAATCTTGATGCTGCGGTGAAAGAAACATACGTCGATAAATGTTTTATGCCATAAGAAGTCACTGCTGTGACAGGACAAGCTGCTCAGTGCTCTGTTCGTTCAGAACGACTGTACTTGACCCGAAATTGAACGAACAGTGCGCGGTTTGGGTTATTTTGCCGATTGCACTTCTTATTCTAACATCTTGCAACAAACGGGAACAGTTTCAATGCAAAACGTTTGCCAGAAGAATGAAAATTAATAGAAAGCCGATTTCAACTTACATAAAAGCAAGGTGTGATGCAAGCTGTAGAAATACTGCGTAATGTTATGAGGAAGAATGCTTTTCAAGATTGTTTGCCGAAATAGCAATTGAGATAAAATTTTGCAAGTAGACGAAATCTAAAAAAAGTTTTGTAGATAGCGCTGCAAAAAATCTACTTTTGGCAAAGTTCCCAAATACTGCTAATTATATCTGTATGCACAACATTCGTTTCAAAATGCTGTATAGTTCCAAACTGTTTAAATATGCAGAAAAAATGATGAAAACAAACAATACAATGTACAAACTCGGTGTTGGTTTTGCACAACACTTCAACACAATTGAAGCGGATGTTTCTATAGTATTGCAAAATTTGAAAAAGGTGAAGCAAAATGCTGCTTTATTTTCAAAAGTTGCTTCAATAAAATGTATAAGCTTTCAGCAAAGCAGTCGATGTATGTGCTTACACATTCGCACCAACGTCAGATCTGAAATGCACTGAACAAGAGTGACATTTGCTTTTTCTTGTGGAGTGAAGCAAAAAAACTAAACGGAAACAGCATTTCAGTCAGTTATTTTTTCAAAAAAGATTTTCGAAGCTAATTGATTGATCGATTTGCTGCTTGTGGTAGTCAACTCCCTGAAGCGTAACAGTTGCGCGTGTGATTGCTTGCTGTGCATTCCTTGGTTTGCGTCCTTACTTTCGTGTTCGTCATTGTCATTCTGACTTGACCGTGGCTTCTGTTCACTGCTGTTCTCTTTTGCTGAATAAAGCCTTGTTGAGGTCTTGTAGTCTAGATTTACTACAGTTTATTCAGCAAAAGAATTTTTCCATGCTTTTGGGATTACGG
>JGI24159J19872_10006223_pt1 | contig 15513 bp, 10 predicted proteins | sample Ectturendosymbi4_FD_19872 | JGI IMG/M metagenome (IMG submission 19872) | reverse complement strand
AAACTTTAAATAAATAAGGCATCAAATCACTCAGTAATCAAAACAAACATAACATCACGTGCAACAAAGAAAAACGAGATAAAACGCAATTGATGGGAATATGAACCGTTACACAAACAAAGTACAGTATTCGTTTTTAGAAATAAAAATGATTTAGTTGTGTACCTATATGATTTTTTATCGTATTATGTTTGATAACTTACGACTAGCAGTTTGTCACGGACTGTTTAGTCCTACTCACGGAGGTAAACGAATCGATGGTATTAGAACTTCAACGTATCGATTATAATTTCTATTGGCTCGCAGCAAGACGCAGTTCGTTACGACAGTATTCTGTCGTGCGCATGCGAACTAGATGCGTCTCGTGGTGAAGTCGAGTTTGTTAATCAGTTGCTTGTGGAAGTGGTTTTCCAAAGCCGCAGGTTTAAACTTCGCAGTGTTGCTCTGATGAATGCATTTAAGTCCCAGGCCGCAGGTTGCGTTTACTTTTCAGCGCAAAGTGTTGTACAACGCAAATATTCGTGACATCACGATTGCAGGCGCTGTAAAAGCGTCGTCAATCGCATGAAAAGCAGTAAGCTCAGCACCAGTCTTTTTCGTTTGACGTTTCACATGGTTCAATCTGCTCATAAACCGCGGGTACAATCTGCACGTTTATAGATTTTGATGATCGGACGCCTTAACCGGAAATTTGTATTATGTCGCGTATATGTGGCGCCGAAAAGTTCAGATTTCTTTTAAAGAGGTTTTATGACTTGAATCGCTCAAAAATAGTTGTTTTTTCGAGTGAAGTTATTCATTTGTTTCGCTATAAATCGCGACCTTCGGATTCCGTGGTAGCAAGCGGACAGACATGGTGGATATAGTCAGAATTTCACGATGATGTACAGCTCCGCAGCCCCCGTTATGCCTTGACAGTAATGTAAAATGTTCTGACGCAAGCCATGGAACTTGTTTGCTTGTGTTGAAGGTTTAATGGAACTCTTACTGGAAGTGCAGATTAATTACATTCTTTGAGGACAAAACACTGTATAGAACATTTTGTGCACTCGGCAAGTGGCTACAACTGTTAATCTGTTGTTCAGTTGACCCCTAACAACTTTGNATTCCTACGACGCTGGTATAAAAACCCCTGTTCTTCTAATAAAATAATTTAAAGAAGAAACTGGTAATGAATGCACGTATATAACATAATTTCCTTTTCGCGAGCTCCACGTTNGTGTTCCTTGTTGATCCCTCATTGTTGCGTGCTGTTTCTTTAAACTGAAGGAAGAAAAAGTCGTTTGTGGTGAATGTTTCAGATTTTTCCCGGTATTCTTGCTTCAAAAATTAATGTTTTGTTTTCAGAGGTGACTTAGAAAGATTTTGCGTAGGCATTGAGTTCCCAGAAGTGAGTGTCCGGTGCGTTATCTGCGTGAAACGACAAATATTCTTGTTCGTTTCCTTGAAACTGAAGCACGTGCGTATAGGATTGAACTGGTACATTTTATGCTAATGTAAAGTTTGCTATAGACTTTTCGGTCCCTTGTGGCATAGCCAATCAAAATCAGCTTTTAACAGCTTTTTTCAGTGACTGTATTATGTCCCATGATAAGATAGACCTCATTACGTTGTGCAGCGAGTGTCTCTCGTCAGGGGAGTCAATGCACGCTTCCCGGATAGAGCTTGTTATTGCGTGAGCGAGGTTGAAGCATGTTCAAAAGTGGTCATTGTTTGCTGACCGGTTCAACAGTGGAACTTACAGTTCGAATTTTGATTCGCGCGAGCTCGCGCCCTCGCATGCGGACAGTGAGCGATTGAGTTCGCTTTAACGACTCTCCAAATGGACCCATTGGATTGATTGATACTTCCCAACGCTCTACTTCGCTCATTTTCTTGTCGTCGTCTCTTGCCTCGTCTTATCTGCGTCAGAGAGCTCGCAACAAAGCTCCTCTTTAATTTGACTCTCCCGTTCCAAGTAGTACAACCATGTCAAACAAGCAACGTCAACAAACTGCGACGTCAGTTTATTTTCGTTCGATTCCCATGTTCTGAACTGCCCTGCTGAGCTCGTGTGCAGCACGGGTATGCTGGGAGCGCGTCCACTCCGGCACAAGTGCCCTTGGCATCGCGCACTTCCTCTCTAATTGCACTTAGCGCGTGGTGGGTCTGGTTGCAAGGGATGAAGTTGAGCGCATAACGGGTCGAGTGACGGGCGTGGCAGCTTTCACTTCTGCAGCTTAAAACAATGCATGTTCAGCAGTGCATGAAAAACGGAAGCATGTATTGCACCGCGAACTTTATTCCTTGATGTTATTATTCTCAGTGTAGTGCGAGTGGCTTGACACCTGAAGTTTAGTCTGCACCGCTACGCTTTCTTTGGTTAATGTAATAATTGATAGAATGAAAAAAATGCTCTTTGTGGTTGCTCTGTTCTGTCTTGTCAGGATATCGAATCGCGTGCCACTTGGGAAAATGTTAAAAAATACAATATTTATGAAGGTGGTGGGATTTGTGTTAATTAGATGCGAGCATATTGAGATGCTCCAATAATAATTTAACTAAAATGAATTAAATTTACACAGCCTAGATTTTTTGCTTTCAGAAGACGTGTTTGGCTGTGTGTTTTTTTTTCAATTACAAACGCCGTTCTTTGGCGTGCGGCAACAACTTCATAACTGGTTCCGGAAGACAGAGGTTCGGACACCACCTGGAAAGACCGTTGGAGGCACAATTGGATTACTGCGCTTTCCAAGTGGCTTTTAAGTGTGCTTTCACTGGCTGTTCGAGCCGAACAAAAGCACGTTATTTTTGGATTATACACGCACTCGCTGCACCAGCTGGTCGCAGATAAGATTCGGTCGTTGAACAACAAACGTTGGCACAGCTCTGCTGTGGGTAGCAGTGCCACCAGGTCGGTCGAAAATGAATCGCCAGAATCGACCGAGCAAGATTGTACTCGACAGGCAGAACTCCAAGGAGAACTTCAAAGAACTGAGGCAGTACTGGCAGTCAAAAAGCCCGAAAAGCGCTGGTGAGTATTGTTTGTGGGTCGTGCGTGCTGGGTGCTTACTTCGCGTGGAATACGACCTAGTGTCATAGTCTTGTTGGACAAGGAAGGCACATAACTCAATTTGTCGAACTCAACAATGCAATCGTTATGTTGGGACGTAGAAGTGCCCACCAGATGGACGATACCGTGAGAAAGCAATATCTGCCACGAAAAGGTGAGTAGAAGCAATAGCCTTGTGCCTTACAGGGGTTTTTCATAAACAGATTGTGCGAGCACATGCACAACGTGGGACACAAATGTTACAAAGGCAAGAGTAAGCTTTCAGATTTGATTACGAAAATGAGAGAGATTATTCATAACCCAACTCCAAATCTCCTTTTGCCCACAGCGTCGATACCAGCGTGAGGTATGGCGGTGCCCCAAGTAGCAATGCCTTCAAGTTGAAGTACAAACTGTTTCTGTCAATGTGAGTCCTCAGTCTGACACGCGGGTCCGCTTCGAAGCGATAGCGGGCAACGTGTGTGGCAGTGGCGTGTTCTGCATGACCAAGCGCAGTTTCATTGGCTTGCTGTATGAATTTTTGTATTGTGATAAACGCCAAGTTGTATTTTACTGAGGGAAAAAAGCTTGATGGTATTGTTATTGTGAGAAACCGTGGTTGCACATTAGAAAATTTTAGCCAATCTCCTCAAAGGCGTTCACACTGCCGTAGCTAAGCTTAACTCTAATTGTGTCTGGACCACATCACATGAGATTATTCTAAAAGAATTAGGTCTCACGCCATTGCTTGTCCGTCGTCAGATTCATATTCTTATAGCATTCCGTACCACCCTTTTCGGAACATGCACTTCCTTCATGTCCGCTCTTGCTTTCAATTTTTTAAATTCTTTCTGACTGCCCTTCACTTTTTCATATGAATGTTCAGCCCTCCTGTAAAACTCATTCCGTACATAATTCTTTCTTCCATAAAGGGTCAAAACTTTGGAACTCTCTACCCACTGCCCTTCATTCAAGTTTACGCCAATTCCGCTCCGAAGTATCAGATTCGTTCCTTACCAAAGAAACTAATGTTTGGCATTTGAATGGTTGCAATACAAACGCAACTGCCATCCTGCGAATGCTTCGTTTATGGACATAGGAAACAGAACGCAAATGGCCATTACAATCAGATCTGTTAATGTGTTTCTATTAAGACTGAACTTCATATATTTTTTCAATGTCCTTCCATCTACATATCACGCCAAATGTTGATTCCAAAAGTTTGAAAGATGTTTGTTGATGAAAAAATATTTTCCCGTTCTGAATTTACTTCACTAGATTGCGCCGAATTAACCACAATAATTCTGTTTGGACATCCCGATTTATCTAAAAATCCGTCCTTATGCCTGTTTCAGCAGACGTGTTACCCTATTAGTACAACTTTACCATCTACCGTGGCTTCTCTCTGTAATGTTTTGTGTGTGTGTGTGTGGCTGCCTATTTTTTAGCCTTTGCGTTGCCAATNATTATTTCAGGCCTTGGCCTGCTATCATTGGCTGTTTGTAGATAAATAAATAAATTTAATGAGCTTGTAGCACACGTATGTTAATANTAAATATGTAAATGTTAGCTTCATCTTAACTTCAGAAATTTGATGGTATTATTATTGTTGTGAGAAACCGCGGTTGCACATTAGAGAATATAAGGCGCTTGTACCACACATATTGGGATATTAAATATATGTGAACGTTAGTATCAACTTAATACAAAGTAAACTTCGCAACATTGGTTGTTGCTGCCTCGTTTGCAGTGAGTAAACATGAAAAACATGCTACAACGTTTGGCCGTTGGTGTCTTGTCTTCGTATTAAATGCAAGTGACAGGTATGCTGAGGTATGTGGTTTAATGAGAAAATCTTTGCTTTTGCGCAGGTAGCGCTTCAGGCAGTGCTAGTCCTCACTCACACAAGTTTTCACCCTTCGCATTTCCGACCAGCGTTTGTGAAGGACAGGCCTTGGAGGAAAGGAGCAAATGTGATCAGCTGCTTTTGTCGTGTGACAGAAATGCATCGGAACATCGTCTGGATACAAGTAAAAGTTTTTACAAAAGTAGTGGTTATTAATTGCGTTGATCAATTCACGCGCTGTCGAACGATTGTGACTTTTTATCAACAACAGCTGTTTCCGTACATATTCTGCTTTCATATTCTTTGACCAATCATGACAATGGCCTCGGGATGCTGCAGGCTGTTTTTTAAAGAAATGGTTTCTCCTGCTGCTTAAAGGTTATTTGCTATGTAACAAAGTCGCTTCTTTTTGATTTGCTGTTGGCAGTTTCCTTAACAGTTCATGAACGTTTGACACCAACTTTTACTTGCCATGAAAAACGCTTATCAATAATAATGTATTTCGCGTGCTAAAACTATTGATTTGATTTTGAAAGCTTTGTTTTGAATTTTGTAGATTGTTGATTGGATTTCATCAACTATTGATTGGTGTTTGGAGAACTTTGCCATTTTGTTGAGGGCGTGTACACACACCAAATGTCCAAATCTGTTTCATGCTCATTTTGTTAAACATTAGAAGATTCGTCTTCACATTTTACACGCCTTGAGCAAAGAGTACAGACAACCATATTTAAAAATGCAATTTTTACTCGATCTTTTGAGTTATAATCCGGAACACATTTTATAGTGCTGTAGCGCATGATGGCAACGAAAATGTGCGAGTTCAGTTGTTTGTCCATGAAAAAATTGACACCACATGGCAGAAAGAACCAGGATTTACCCAATAGCTGTCAATTAAACCTTCTCTGGGACCTACAGAACTTTTTTGTGGTTTTCAATTATTTCTGTCTATAACAGTGTGGCAATATGAGAATTTTGGCTGCAGTTTTTGGTACAACGCAGTCGTTGAGGGTAGGCGTGAAAGTGTCTTTGCAGAAACAAATTTTGAAGTTTGTGTTGAAATTTCTCGGCAGTTCGCCAAAAAGACGAGTTACCCCGTCATTCCCTGTTTTCGCCGCGTTGTTTGTCGCCAAGCGTCAGCTTCAGATGTGCTTACCCGTATACCAAAATGACATTTCACCATAGTTTCGTCTGCTGGCGTTCATCTAACTACAGTAAAGAACTCATCCGTTGGCGTGTTCGCACGGTTCAGTACCTTGCGAGATAGGCGAGTGTCCTATCTTGTGACGGAGGTAGCAGCAACGCAATTGGCCTTTAGTGTGCCCCGACAACGTGAGAAATGAAGAACGTTTATACTTGCATCTGTGTCGATGAATTTATCGACTACGTTCACGAGTTAAATGAGAATCGACTAACAATTCTGTAATTGGCATAAGTGAACGTATTAATGGAGCAATCATCAGGACAAGTGTGATGGCTAGGGCTGATCACCTCTATTTCTATAAAATCTTCTTCGACGTGAATTGAATCAAGCAATGGTTACAATGAAGTGCAAATTTTGCCCCAGTTTATGGGAGCTTGAAAGCGCTAGTCGCAGTAGCAGAGTTGACTACCCCATGGTAACCTTGTTGAGCGAAGACGGAGGCGCAAGGCGAGGCTTCACTTGTTTTCCTGCAGTGACGTAATAGCGCTTGATTGCTTGAAGCATTTAAACTTCCGCTGCGCGATGATGCTAATGAAATGAATGACTGATTCGTGAAACACACGTGAAGGTATGATGTCAATCGCGCTAACCGCCTGCTGTTTTGTTTTTCATGCTTGTCTGAACAATTCCATTTGAATAAGATCTGAATTTTCTGTGATATCGCAAAAGATCCTCGGAAAGAATTGATGACCTCGATCAGGGAAAATGATGGCCACTCTGCGACACCGAAACCTGGTTTTAACTCCATTTTTGGTGTCGGTGCAGTGGTCAACTACTCTTCCTCTGGTCGAGGTCATCGAGAATCTTTCACGACATCGCATCAGAATTTATTCAAATAGAATTGTTCAAACAAACATGAAAAACACAACAAGTGGTAAGCGCAATTGATATCACACCTTAGCATGTGGTTCATTAATCAGTCATTCATTTCATTAGCATCGTCGCGCAGCGGAAGTTTAAATGCTTGAAGCAATCAAGCGCTGTTACGTCACTGCAGGTAAACAACTGAACCCTCGCCATGCGCCTCCGTCTTCGCTCAACAAGGTTACCATGGGACAGTCAACTCTGCTACTGCGACTAGTGCTTTCAAGCTCCCATAAGCTGGGGCAAAATTTGCACTTCACTGTGGCCATTGCTTGATTCAATTCACTTCGAATAAGACTTTATAGAAACAGAGATAATCAGCACTAGTCCTGATGGTTGCTCCATCAATACGTTCGCTCATGTGCCGAATTACCGATCGTTGGTCGATCCTCACGCAACTCGTGAACACAGTCGGTACATTCATCGACACAAATGCAAGTATACGAATTCTAAGTTGTCGGAACACACAAAGGGTTGTCGCAGTCCTGGCCCACTGCTTGTTTTCTAGGCTACAATCCTGGCACAAAAAAAACAAATTTTCTAACAAATAAACACTTAACCGCATAGAAGCAGTCTTTAGAGAGAGATATTGAACAGTTTGCTATGTCGTTCCAGCAGTCACGTTCACTGAAACTTTTGTTTCATGGAAGCGTTTCTGCAACAGTCGAAAAAAATTTAGCAGATAGTTTTGCGTATGGATAAGGTGGCCGAAGTCAACGATGAACATTACTGCTTCTGATTGGCACGATTTTATGTTGGTTAGTTAGTGAAGGCCAGGTTTTTCAGTTGTTATTTTGGGCGAGCATGCATTGTCAACAAGAGGTGATGTGAATAAGATACAGGTTAGTTTTAACACTTTTTCTAAAATTCGCAAAAGTAGTTACGAGCTGGCATCGGGAGTAACTGTGTCAGCCGGAGACAAGATCACCCTCAGCGCCCTACTTATGCTGCGCTTGGGCCACATGTCTCATGTCTCTGCACCCTCTGGTATCAAGAAACAAGGTCCATGTCATGGAACTGTGAAAAATTGACGCCGTTGAAAAATTGTCGAAAGTTGGACAAAAAAATTTGTCGGAAGTTGAAAATTTGTCGAAAGTTTGACCTCACGCAGCTGAAAAATTGTCGAAGTTGGACAAAATTTCTCGAGACAGGGTAAAGGTGCATGGAAAACCTTTTGACACTGTTTCGGAACCTGAACGATTAGCAGCTTGGACACCACAAGTTTGTTCCTACTGGTTTTGTAATCTCCGGTCGTTCTGATTTCGGAAGTTTGTTGAATCCCTTAACCTTTCACAGTGGAGTGATGTATGTACTGTTCAAAATTTTTGTCTCTGCTTCGATTCATATAAAATAATCGTGAAGATAACTTTTGAACTGTGCTGTAGATCGAAACAAGAGGTTGTGTGGAAGGAAACGAGAACGGTTAAGACAAGATTCAAAGTGGAAGCGAGTTCGTTCATTGCTGAAGTCTTCAGTGACATGCTTCGAAATTACAAGCCGCAAGAAAACATAGCGACCCGATGAAAATTGTATTGCCAATACACAATGACAACTCAAATTCCAGTTTTGTTGCGAATAAGGAAAAAAGGTTGAATACGATTGGACGTTTCTCATACGCAGCCAGTCGGCAAACCGGCTGTCTCTTGTTTACTACCCGTTGAGTCTCTGGCGACATCAACCGGAAATATTCGGCTGTAAGGTTCAGCTAGCTGCTGTGACGGCGTTCGACCGGTTCGCAAGAACCTGTTGTTGGAATTTCTCTAATCCCGAGAACCGGTGGTTGGCTTAAGTCAGGGGTTCTTAATTTTTCACCATGAACACATTTTCCTTAATTTGGCAAATCTTCCGTAAACCTGTTGTTAGTGAGTCCTGGAGTGCGAGAACCTGTTCTTCAAAAATTTGAATCCCACCACTGGCTAGCTGTCAGCCGGCAGTCACAATGCAGTTCTAGTTTTATCCTAACAACCATAAATACCGTATAAGATGTATATGATTAGTTTGACTCTCAATGTCCACGTGTACGTATAAAAGTTTTTCATATCTGCTGCGACACACCTGAACTCATCGGGGCATTTTTTATCCTTCAGCTGATATTGTCGTAGACAAATGCTGCTGACTCTTGGTTACTAGAAGAACTGTTTTGCAGACCACAACAATTCCCAGCCTTTGACAAGGACGTCGGCGGTCTCAGTATCCTACTGCGAAAGGGTGACATGGAAGAAGGTGAAATGCACATCCTCTCAGTGCTGCATCTGCGTCAGATCTGTAAGTTTTGTTATTCTTACCACGTGACGTCACTTTCGCCGCAAAATTACGCCCGAAAGAACCAAAGTTCTAAATAAATCAACTAAAACAGTTTAAATTTTGACCTTTTGTTTCCGAAAATGCAACGTATTCGCCTCAATTGTCAAATAGTGTGTGGTTNCTTCAGTTTACTTGATTCCATCTCTCAGGTGAAAAAGCACGTTTATTTTGGTAGATTAGTAAATTTAATCTTTTAAAACTGTTCTTCAGCAACATAAAAATACTTTGCCGGAACGTTTGCGAAACAGTGTACAACATTTACGCAACAGAAACCATAACTTTCACGAGAACTTAGTTGTAGACACAGGTTTGTTTGCTCTGTCTTTTGCCACCATTCCTTCACACCGCACGACCATTGCGTTGTGAGATAACGCGTTGATCGCTGGAATTTAAAAGTATATATATAAACCGTTTCAACAGAATTACGATTTTAGTTTTGACAAGGTTGTTGTATCTTGAAGAGAACCAAGAGTTGTTATTATAAATTCGGGAAAAATTGAAGCAGGTGAAAAGTCTTGTTTCAAAACCGGCAATTGATGCTATCCACACGTGTGAGTGAACGACACTTCCGATTACCGCGGCGGCACACGTTTGCAGAAGATCTGTTTCTAGCGAAAACGATGAGAGAATCTTCCGTGACTGTCTAAATCAGTGTTTCTCAATCTTTTTACTTACGTGGCCCGGAACGTCTGGTACAAATTGCGTGACCCACTATACGTTGTTAGCATAAGCTGTGCTTTTATACGCTAAAACAAACACACATGATGCTAAAGTAGCAAATTTTGCCCTGTTACCTGTTCTCTTTACACTGCAAGAAGTCTTTTCCTCGGGAGGTCTGCAAAACAAATAACCCCTGGCCCTTCGCAGCCTCACACTACCCATGCATTTTATAAATCAGTCTGCTTCGAACTCATCGCAGAAGTGCACAACGGTGCTGAACAGCATAGCAACTGTGTTGGCTCTATCCATGCGAAACATCATTACTAGTACCACATATTTATGCTTATGTTTCGTTAAAGCAATCGTGTTAACGCCATTAAACCGTATTTTTTTCTATTACCGCCACATATCTACGTGGTTTTTCAAGATGTGATATGTTCTTTGTTGCTGCCATGTGTGCTTGAGCAGTGGCGCCACTCTCAGTGTTTTTCCACTAGATCTAGTGTTTTTTTCATTCCATCTAGTGTTCTAGTGCTTTTTTATGGCTATCTTGTGTTTTTTATGAGTGAGCTGAATGTAACTAATTGCACGATTTTGTGTAATTGTAACTGTAATTCAGACATTTTGGTTTAGTGCAACTGTAATTTGCTAAAAATTCTGCCTAATGAAATCTTGAATTAAACAAGGCAATATAATCTGTTTTGAGTTAACCACTGCGAAGTCACTTGGCCATCTGTTAAAAATTTCAGTAACCTGTACAAACAAACACAAACGTTGCTGCTATCTTCCGTTTTCTTTGTCTCTGATATACAATGAGTTGCACAATGTCTATGGTTAGCATTGCAACGCATTTTCTGGGCGTATTCACTGTGTGTAAGTTTGCTTTTGTAATCTCGTGTCTTTTTGTGAAACTAGTGTTTTTTTATCATGGAATTTAGTACTTTTCCGTAACAACAGAGTGGCAACACTGTGCTTGAGTCTACTGCGTTGCGTGTGGGAGTGAAGACTTTATACAATGTCTAGGGCTGTATGCAATTCAGTGATAATCTTGCTGCTGAACGCAATCAGTGTTTCCACGCTGTAGTGATTAGATGTCTAGATTACTGTAACTCCATGGCCCACTCAAACTACGCTATGGCACACCAGTGGGCATGGCCCACAGGTTGAGAAACACCGGCCTAAGTAGAGGCAACGGCCGCCGAGTTGCAACATACTGCCGTTTGAACAGATGCAGCACAAGGTTATTGTGGAACCGTGAGTGCTAGAAAATGGCTTTCAACGTTGCTGGGATCTTTTCCGACTCCCCACGCGTGCTGTCATGAGCGTCCTGCACTTTCATTGAAAAATGATTTCAAGCACTTAATTTGCGTCTACAACTCTGTTAATTTCTCGGCACACAGCTGGCCTTCGCAGTGCGCACAGGTTTTACGTTGGTAACATGCTCAGGTAGTTGTTGGCGAGCACGCATTTGAAATAGGGGTCCTGAAGTCGCCGAAACCTCCTTTGAAGGGCCCCTCACTGCCTACTGGTGAATCAAGTGACTGAAAAACACCTCTGTGTTTACTTCTTTCGCCATCTTGCTTCACAACACCTCTGTTTGCAGGCAAAACATGTCGCGCAGTCGACTCCGTCGTCTTTTTGGAACGCCCCCAAGCAAACCCCACCCTCTCCCTCCCCTTTTCAGCGAGGTTCGAGACAGCGCGCCACGTTGCACGAGTTCCCCTCCCCGATCCGATACACCAATCGGCCGACCACAAAGAAACTGCCTTCGCCTTCGGAGTCACGAAAATCGCCCTTCGTCAGGAACAGCAAGCTGACGGCCAGCACCGGGTTCGGCAAAGACGGGGCCAAGCGCAACCCAAGAGCGGCCGTCGCGCGAAAAGGTAACGCGCGCTGTGTTCGCACAAGGCGCTCGTGTTGTCACCTACAGCAAGTAATGTCCGCATGGGCGTCGTAAAGGGGCTGCAGAGGGTGCTTAGCCCCCATGGATTTTTAAATTTGATATTTTTCTATTAACTCATTCGTAGAAAAATGTTTTGCTTTTAGTTTCGAGTTGGTAAAATGAAATGTCATCACTGTTGGCCCCATAGAAAATTGCTTTTAGCCCCCACCTAAAGAATATTCGTTATTGCTCTCCCCGAATCATTCCGACGCCCATAAATGCCTACAGCAGGGTTTAACAAACTGCTGCCCTCTGTGGGGTTCCGTGTGGCGTGCGGAAGCCTGCAGCGATTTAGGAATATATCGTTTATTTGTTGGTTTTACTAACCATTATGATTACAGGTTGCATTAGTTCAGAGCGCACCGTCCGAATTTGGAAAGGTTCGGCCCTTTGCCTTTTCATGACACATTTCTGAAAAGTTTGCCCGCCACTGACTTACAAGATTGCCTCAGGATTGTATGTTATTGTTTGCCTTTGTGGCAGGAGTTCCCAACCGTTTTGCTCCTGCACCCCTAAAAGATTTTGTTCTGAACAAGCATCCCCTTGCAATTTATAATCAAGAAGTAGATTTCAAACGTTTAGAAGGGAATTTAAATTTTTAGTACGCAAAGAAAATCAAACGTATAAACAAGAAAGGATTGCACAGAATAACATTTGAATATACTCTACAAAAATAATCACTTGCTTGATATAAGAACAAAATAATAAAATCAAANCGCTGNATTCCGTAANCTAATANGTTTCAGTCCATATGAATAATTTGAGTAAGAGCTGATGATGCTACGTGTAGGCGAAATATATACTCTCTGTAAGAACTTGTTGTCTGATTCTTTGCTGGGAAATGATCCCTTACGATAAACAATATTTCAGTTCAATGACTCTTTTGTTCCTCTTTATGAGTTTTTCAAACGTGGAGATGTGTTGCTGGTAGCAACACGAATGTATGCCTGTGCATTCAAGCGATTTTCAGATTTCGTTTTAAAAAATTGACAAAAGAGTGCTAAATCTTGATTCGCATATGTTGTAGCTAATAAATGAGCACAGGTAGTGCAGTTTCACTAAGTCTTGGAGATTTATCGTGACACATAATAAATTTGTACGAACCTTACGTTTTTGTCTATCCGTTCCAAAAAAAACACAAAAAAGCCACTGGAGAGTGATGAATAGATCAATTTCCTGTCACGAAGGCGGACGCTTCTCACAGCCCCTGGAATGATGTCTCGCACCCATGGTTGGGAACCACTGCGTAGAGCAGTAGTTCTAAAACTTTTCTGTACGTTGACCCCCAATTGAAGTATACAATTTTCTGTAGACCCCGTGGCGTAGCCCAACAATTACTAATACTAGGAAAGTATGTGCCAAAATAAATAAAGAGCACTTACGTACAAAAATGTTGCACGTACGAAACGTACAAGGTTTTACAAACGTCTACAACACAAAACCTTAACCTTGAATTTTAAAACAATGTAAATAGAAGGAATTTAATCGAATAGAAACACCCTATGTTGGAAAATGCATATACTGAGCTCTTTCCTTACNAGGCNTATTGATTCACTGTCGCTAGCTNTGCAAAAGTATTTACTGTGGCTATCACTCGGGTTTACAACAATTTTCTCCGTCCCAGAGTTGCCAGATATTTTGCGTAGCTTATNGTCAAAATCCTGATGAAAAAATGGCCAATATGGCTGTTTTTTGAACACATTATGACCACAATTACAAAATGTTTTAACTATGGTAAATTATATNTACATAAGGTCTNAAATTGTTTGGAAAGCAGTATATTTTTTACCNAAAAAANTTGGTTTTGCCAAACAATCATGATTTGACTGAAAAAAACAGCAATATCAGTTGTGAACTTAAAATTACGTGTTACAGCTTGTCTGTATTTATCGTAAAAAAACTTAGAACCGTATATTAAACACAATTGTGGATACATGCTTCAATTCTGATGCATTTCAGGGTTAAAGAGTTTTAAATTAATTTTTCAATTCAACGACAACGCTACAATTCTCTTGATCTTGTGCTCCAAATATATGAACAAAAAACAAAGTCATGAACCGCATTATGTTGATGATCATAATCAGTCAGTCACATACTCAAAACCATCATTAAGACCACATATATGAACAAAAGGTTAGGAACACTGGAGAGCAAACTCCGAGTCATATGACAGGTCCGACTGATACACTTGTACAAAATCTGACTGCAAGGTCTATATAATTGCAACACATTTCAAATACTGTATTACAAGGTTGAAGTAGTGCAGAACGTTACTGTGAAGTAATGAGAAACTTCTAAAAGGTAAAAGCTAAAAACTAACGAACAATGTAAAATACTTCTATTGCATCCAAGGGTGTAGTGGGCTGGGTACGCGTGGGAAGGCACTCCAAAACCTTTTTGCACTACAGTAACGCTACTTGAAGATTTACAGTTCATTTCAATTTNTACGTGTAGCGGATTACGAGAAGTACTGTAACGGAGCTTTTTGCGTGTGAGGGNATCTGAGCAATATTTGGTGTTAGAGTTCGGCTTTGACCTATGTCAGGGGTGTGGTGGGGTGGGAACGCGTGGCAACGGCGTTCNTCACCTCTTTTTTTAGCACCACACCCCTGATTGTAGCATTCACACAACTGAGTGCAACAGCCTTCAGATACAGTACGAGTGCAGCAGCTGCCAATGGTGACCAGAGGGTTATCACTGACTGAAACACCTGCATAAAATCTACTGTCTGCAAGGTATAAATCGTTACTGCACACTTGAAAGCAATACAAGGTTGAAGTACAATGGCGTTACTGTAACAGTAACATGAAGTCTGTCCACAAAATACAAAAAGACAAAATATATGAAAACTTCATTTTACAGTGACAAAACGAAAAATGGCCAAAAAATAGCCAGATTTTACAAAATGGCCAAATGCGTTTTTTCATGGCCAGCGCACTTAAAAATGGCCAAATTTTGCGAAATTGGCCATGAAATGGCCAATCTGGCAACCCTGCTCCGTCCTGCGTAGCCTACTGCTGTACTACCAGTGTTGACACTCTGTCGTTACGGAACAGCACTAGATTTCATGATAAAAAAACACTAGATTCACAAAAAACCACTGGATTAACAAAAAAACACTAGATTACAAAAGCAAACTTACACACAGTGAAAATGCCCAGAAAATGCGATACAATGTCAACCATATAAACATTGAGCAAATCATTGGAAACCAGAGACAAAGAAAACGGGAGACAGCAGCAACGCTTGTGTTTGTTTGTACAGGTCACTGAAACTTTTAACAGATGACCAAGTGACTTCGCAGTGGTTTAACTCAAAACATATTACATTGCCTTGTGTAATTAAAGATTTAATAGATTGAATTTTTAGCAAATTACAATTGCACTAAATCAAAAGGTCTCAATTACAGTTACAATTACACAATTAACTCACTCATTGCACAAAATTGTGCAATTAATTACATTTAGCTCACTCATAAAAAACACAAGATAGCCATAAAAAAACACTAGAACACTAGATGAAATCAAAAAGCACTAGATCCAGTGGAAAAACACTAGGAGCGGCGCCATTGTGTATTACCAGTCTAACAACTGCCGAACTACGACACAGGCACTACAATGATGTTTGTGACGTAACAAACAGAACAGTTTTCATAATATCAT
>JGI24159J19872_10006220_pt1 | contig 15515 bp, 12 predicted proteins | sample Ectturendosymbi4_FD_19872 | JGI IMG/M metagenome (IMG submission 19872) | reverse complement strand
TTTTTTTATTGGCATGTACAAACACGTAATCCTGGTTACCATGACAGTGATTGTTCGCTAACAATGCAAGAAGTTGAAGCTGAATGATTCGAATGCAGGAGACCAGCATTGCTTCTTTGTCCTGTGCTGAGAGACCCAAAGCATCGCTGTCGCCATAAACCTTCCAAAGCAAAGTAACACGGGATGAAGATCAAGTGATCCCACAGTGAAGTGCCGAGAAGTCTCATGAATGAAAGTGCTCCCTCACTTTTTGCAGTAAACCATCGATGAGCTTGAAGGTATCGGGGGACACGTCAATCACAAAGGGAAGCTTTTGTGGGACTGACGGGGAAGTGTTTGATTTCTTTGTTAAGTAAAACTGCATCGGACGGCCGAGAGCGAAAGCTGCACAAAGCACAACGTTACCCCCATGCCACACTGGACGCCACATGTTGCACAAGGAAGCAAAGCTCACCCCTGACTTCCGGTCCAATGTCAACGACGGAACTCTTCCCAGGTGAGCTTGAACAAGAGAGCAAGTCACTGAGTGTATTCCATTGCAGAATCTACATGTTACAGAAAAAAACAGTCATTTATGTTCATCGTGCATGATCAGCCATTGCATTGTTACGTCAACAAACGTGCATCGAGAGCAGCTTTGTGTGTATCATTCAAAAACCGCGCCTCTTCAACCCACCTGTCCATTGACGGTTATCAACACAACCTTAGATCCGATGCTTGACACGTCAGCGATGTCAGGAATGCCTTCAACCTGGGTAGGGAGTAAATGGTCATCCCCGTTCGATTGGTCGCCCTCCTCACTCGCCCTTATCCTCCCTGAGCGCAAAGTTCAACTAAGTTTTGGAACGATCGTCTGACGTGACGTCACAGACAGGTGATTATTTACGTGAACAAAGACCTCGAGCGGAACGACGTCACATGTAAGAAAATGCGACGGGGATATTTCACTTTTCAGATCATTTTTTGTGAATAAAAACTTCACAAAGACAAATATCCGTGAATTATCTTCCATCTTAAAATTGCTAAGACAAAAAAATTACAAAGGTTTGGAGTTATATGCCCGCCTTATATTTGGAGTGTGGCGTGAATTAAATGAACGACCCACGACTTTAGGCTCAGTTGTTAAACATCAATTGCCGGCGTCTCATTCAACCACATCCAGCAAAACAGCCCTGTCTCGCATCAGTATCTTCAATGCCTGGACTCTACTCTGCACTTCAGAGGAACAATTCGGGCAAAAAGCTTCAGTGATACGAGTCTCATAACGTGCTCCACAAGAAAAACTACAAGGCTACCCCCTTGAAGCTGTAGGGAGGTCTGCAACTCTGCTTTCAATCGCCGCACGGCGACGCTAGAGATTTTAGTTATTCATAACACGTAGCATTATTTTCTGAGTCTAGTTCGTTTGTGATGTCACAGTTGGTACCACAATACCCAATGGGGAGTAGTGTATCCAACATTAGCATGATTCCGCAAAACAAACATCCCAGACGCTGTCAAACAAAGTGACTTCTAATCGATATTTCACCAGATTCTTGGACCGTTGACCTCCACGTGAGGAAATGTGAAAACAGCCGTTGCGGACTTTAAAGGTGGTGCAAGAGACTGGTAACAAGTTTCAAGACCCATCTGGCATTTTGCAACTGGACTCATTGTTGGAAAGCAGAGGGTACATTTGAGTTTTTGCAACGCTGGAGCTTTTCTTTTGAATGCAGACTTTTAACTTTTTAAGTAGAACGTGACAGACCGCCATAGATCAAAGTAATTACTTGCCCCAGGTATAAAGTTTCATCCTTTCAGTGAGTGCGAAGGAGAAATCTTGACCACAGTGAACTTTCACCACGTTCTTGTCCTTCAAGAACTCAACGAGCTGAGGGCGTCTACGACTTTCAACATGTCCAAGTCCGAGCTTCCCATAGTCACCATCCCCCCAGGAATACACCTGAACAAAAGTGGGAGGACATGAGAAGAATACAACACTTTATGTTCAAAAATAATCCACTCAACGCTTATAACTAAACAAACATACCTTTCCATCATTCGTCACAGCCATGGTGTGGGCGTCGCCCGTACCACAAGACACGCCCACAACGTGCTCGTCCTTCAAAGCATTGACTAAAGTTGGGGTGAGTTGGTCTTCACTGTTGTTATGGCCAAGTCTTCCGTAGTTCCCACAGCCCCACGTGTAAAGCTCCCCTGAAAAGGAGAGTGTTGTTGACCTCTGCGAGTAAATTTCAAAAAATGCTGAAGAAAAGTCCTCAGTGATGTCGACAAAAGGGGGGGCGCTTCGCGTTATACACGTAACGTTTATTGATCGCACACAGCGGCGTCACTGACCTTTGTCGGTGACCGCGGCGCTGTAGTTGCTGCCACAAGCAACATCGACCACACAACGGTGCCAATCCTTGCCCAGTGATGGAATCCGTTTCACGGTCGAACAGGCCGTCACGCCTCCGTGACCAAGCCTCCCACCGTCATTGTTCCCGCATGAGAAGACGCAACCTATGACGTCACAAAAGATCTTTCGCGCATTGCATCGAGGAGGGGGGTGAAATCAAACTAACTTACTAATTTCCCCATTCGAACAGTTTCAGGCAACAGATAGGCACATCACTACCACGAACATTGTGCAACGCAACAAGCCGTCATTACTTTAAGACAAACATGATGGTTATTCCAAAAATTTGTCAGGGTTAATCCAACAAAAACTTCCAGAGAATCTTGACTTTTGCCCAAATCAATGATTTGCTGGAAGATTACTCGGGGATTCCCACGAGTCGCAAAAGGTCAGTTGCTTCTGTTGGATGGATGGTCCTTATCGAACTGTCTCCACAAATATCAATAAATCGAAGATCAGTATGAACTGTATTTCTCAGCAAACAATAGATGAAAGAAAATAAGCGAAAATTATCAAAGCAGCAATTTATTCACCATGGGAGTTTGCTTGTGGTAGCGTTGCCACACAGTCTCACCTTCTCTGGTCAACGCTAGGAGATGCAGGCCATCAGGATGCATGGCAACTTTGCAAAAGCTCTCGTCGCTCATTGGTTCAGGTTTTGGTTGCCATGACGACAGCGCGGCGCCATATTCGACGCGGTACAACTGACCGGAATGAGTCAAAAGCGCCAAGAACTTCTTCCCGCTCGCGACTTGCTTCACTTTGAACGTCGACAAGGATTCGAGCTTTGAACACCCGTCCGGGCCACGCCCATACACCTGTCAATCAAACCCATGTTAGGGGAAGTCCCAGACACTGATTACAACTATTACCCGGCGATCTCACTTCGGTCTGAGTGACAGAGTCGCCATCCTTTGTTGCGCACTCCTCGCTGCACTCGCATGAACTCAAAGCGGCGAAAACTTCAGACGACAACCTCCCCAGATGCTCCATTGTTATGACAACAGCTTGCCGCAAATCTAAAAATATCAACCTCAGTCAGTTTCGCGTAAGTTTCACCCAAACCAGCACACCTGGATGTTACAGGGTCTAGCGCTCCGATGTCGCTGTTGTTTCAATGAATTAAACAACAAAGGGAAGGAATGAACGCAAACAGCAACTACGCAGAAGCTAACGCGACTTCTGCACAAAAACAATATTTTACCCCGACATAAACTCCAGTAGCCAAGTTCTCTCGCTCCTGGCTACAACGTAGTATTCTTAAAAGAAGAATCTGGATACAAGTGGATTTAGTATAAGAAAGTTAAGATTTTTCTATCAGCAGAAAGTTCAGAAACGGGAGGAGATCCAAGCCACCCACCCAAATCAGCGTCTTTGTCGGAGCAGGAGCTGGCTCGAGAAGGTTCATGATCTTGAAAAGTACGTTTCTCCAGAGAAACATTTTTTAACAAGCTCCGACTTGTTATCGTTTCAAGTCTTTTGATGAAAGTTGTCACAGGAACTCCGGTGCTTTGCATCTTTTTCCTGCGCAAGCACAACACCGCAATTAACATATTGACGAAGCAGTGAAGGAGCTGAACATCACTAACAACACGTATTTACGGAGGAAAATGACTTTTTGCTACTAACTTTTGCCTATACAAGGTGGGTCGAAAACAGATGGTGACTCATTTCTGACTTTCTTTAAAACGCGTTTCGTTGCTACGCACCTGTTGTCAGGGAGTTGGCGCCGCTCCTCCCACGCTTTGATGAGAAAAGAAACAACATCCAGGATGTGAGACAACGATCCTCGTTGGAGCGCCACTTCCAGGAGAAGGTTGATGGCAAGATGTTGGTCACTGACGGGAATGTCCAGGTTGCGGAGCGATGAGTTGGAATTGCTGTCATCAACAATTACATGTTGGAAGCCTGATTTAACCAGGAGTGTAGTGGCAATTTTGTTTGTGCCGGAACGCTACTGGGCATTTTCCCTTATATTTGCGGGCAACGACTCATCACTCGCTGGCAGAGATCACTACTGATCCTTCAGGAACCCTCCAAGTAACGCAAATATTTTATATTTATCATTACGTGTGTTACTACGTTCATGCTTCCACGTTTCTGCGATGCCAGTTACACCAACGCGTTGCATTGGTGCCGTTGAAAGGGAAAGGTGCACTGAGCAGATGAATCGATAGTAAAATAGTAAGTTGAACAGTGAACTGAGCTGAAGTTGTGCAAGCAGCTGATGTTTAAGTGTGAAGCTCAAATCCGCCATGCGAATTTCCAAAATGTAGGCCAACCAACGCTTTTCCTTCGAATAGGTGAGCCACCTCACAGAACTGAGTCGCGCACAGGTCAGCGACCTTTTAGTCACGTGAGTGAATGAGCCAATCGGACCATGTTAAACAGAGATAGCTCTGAGCTGGTCTACAATTTTGAATTCGCTGTCGGGCAAAGGCTTGCTGACAGACCCCCTTCCAACACTGATCTAGGTCAGTTATGTCCAATCCGCGGCCCGCGACCCTGTCGAAGGTTTCTCTGTTGCGCATATACAATAGTGATGACATCCTGACCTTATTTTGATGATCTCATATTTGAAGTTTTTGATATGCAGTATTCCTCAGTGCCACTCTATCACATCTGGATTGCGTGCAGGCAGATTTCCATGTGTCCACTGAGACGTAAAACTCACTTCTACGTTCCTGGTTTACACCCCTTTTGTTCCATTTGCACTAAACTGAGTTCTAATTTGTGGTTCCACTGGCACTTTCAAACTCGCCTATGACATCACAGTTATGGAGTGATTAGAGGTGCCATAAAGTCGTTATCATTGCTGATAGAAGTGCCATAAAGTCGTTATCATTGCCGCATTCGGTATCTTTCAAAGCTAAAGTTTAGCTTACTGAGAACAACGCAAGTCGCTCATGTGCGGCCATCATTAAGAGAGTGACTTAACTTTTGGCCCAGTAGTGCATTTCGGTCGGTTGGACATAGCTGCTCTAGACTCTAGACTTAACCAAAATATGTTCTTGCGCGGATCGCCGAGACAAATATTTACTTGCGCAAAGTTTATAGTTTCGTAATTCAGTAGTTTGTTTGTGGACCCGCGAAAAGCTCGATTTCGTGTACTTTGATGCTCCATGGACCCAGTTTGCAAACGCTTGATCTGAAATTTGGTCACATTGAAATAATATATCAATGTCACGAAAACGTTGTTGATTACCTTGAGGAGTAATGCTTTGTATTACAGTCTGTGGTAAGATCGGGGGGAAATTACTGTTATTACCCCGGAAAGAACAAAACAAAGATGGCATTGGACAAGAGGATCGCTTTGTGAGAACAGCACGTAATGTTTAGTGGGTTGGAAGACAACCCACAAACCATGTTACAACAACCCACAAACACGTTACAACAACACATAAATATGTTACAAACACACAAACCATATGACAATAACACACACCATGTTACAACTGATCGAAGAAACGCTCCACATCTTTCGATGACGTCAAACCAACTTTTCGGCAACATTTGTTTGTTGAACAGTGAACCAGGGTCATAACTACGGAATGCGTCCAACGAGTCCTGCAACGAACAACCACAGGGGGTTTAAACGCTTGGGGGGCAAAGGAGGACAGACGCGATGGATTGGACATAGAGTTAGTTACTAAGACAATGGTTACACTCATGTGCTCATAGTTAATTCGAGAAGTGTAAACAGGTAGGATTATTTATATCTAAACCAGCCACAAGCTTGTCGAAGCACAACGCTTATTCTATCGACGACAAACAACTTTTGCGTAATGCCAACACAACGCGAAAGCCTCAGTTCATGCTGTTGACACGGACACAAACTTCTGAGCAGGAATACGACTTGACGACCAGTAACAGGCGGCCGTCCACGCTGCACCTCTGCAAACTCCCTAAAACTTGTATGATTTTTTTGCGGTCAGCAAAGCAAGTGCACCTTTTGTATTTGCCCAAAACTTCGCAAAATTTGCTGGAGACAAATAAAAGCTCTAGGTTTTCTATAGGCTTTCGAGGAATCAGCCGACTGGGCTCTGCTTTCATCTTTCTGCGATAATTCAAACTTGCGCATACCTATATTTAAGTAACTACATTCCACAGGTGAAAGAAGCAAGGACCCAATCACAAATTTTTAATAGGAAATCGGTTTCACGTTAACACTACGCATCGTCAGTCCTATCATCTTATTCAAATAGATGATTCGAAAAGTCTGTCAGTGCCCTTCCAGAACATCAGGTCACTTGACACATAGAAGTCAGACAGAGAATGCCTTGACAACTATTGGGAGACTTCTCTCGCAGTGATGATGCCCTCCGACCGATCTTCACCTCGTGTGTCTGATGTCGTAGAAGGGACTGGGTTCAAAGGCTCTTCGAAGCACTCTCTTCACCTGTCAAGTATGTCCTCCTAGTTGCCGAGAAGAGCAATGTACCTTTTGTTTTCCGAGAGATCTTGCAGAACTCATCAACCCGCTACCATTACGTGAGCTGTTTATTATAGCTTCAGAATGAAAACTCAAGGTTCCTGAGCTGTGCATTGGTGGTTGTGGTTCTCATCACATGTTGGCAGCAACTTGCTGTTTTATGAAGACAGGCGTTTTGAACATCAGTTTCTTCGCAGCATGTTCAGTTGCTCGGCACTTCATTAAAGCTTTGAAGCCACAGGCGCCGAGCACTGGCGTGCGACGCACGCCCGTAATTTTGGCCGGAAGTGCGGCACTCCTGCTAAGTTTCATGTTTTTCAGTTTCACGTCAACTATTCTTCATGCTCTACTGCAGAGAGAAACATCATCCTATGTGATATTTACAGACGATGTAAACGAGGAACAGTTGCAGCAAAATCCAGCTATTTTTAACAATCAGTGATTTAAACACTGATCTCACTCCAAACGATGCTTTGAAACTATTTGCGGTAAACAGAACTTTAACTCTGTTATTTCCGAGTTTGACGTGTTTGTTGCGACGCATACACTTTGCATGCCCGACTGTACTACCTGTGAGGCAGAACTTACTTTTAGCACACTTTGTCGCATTAAAAATATCTCTGATCAACCATGACTGAACTTAGTTTGAATTCGTGTTGTTTACTAAATATTCATTCCACTGTGACAGACGAACGTAATGTTGAAAGCATGGACGTTGGAAGGATTGCTTCCTCCAGGTGGTGGTCAATTAGCATATTTTCAAGGAGAGGCCAACATTGGTGAAATTTAATTTTACCAAGTGGAAATTAAGAGAAAAACATTTTTCTCCTGAAAGTTAATAGGAAAATATCAAGCTTTTAGGTGATCTCAACTTTTCATGATTCCAGTCTTATTTGTTACGAACGTGTTCTAAAGGTTTTGAAAAAATCATGAGCAATCGAATAACTGTGAGTCACTTGTAAAATTGACATTAGTGTGAGAGATTCTTTGGGGTATTTCAGCTTATATTAACAATTCAAGCAGGTTTGACGTCATATTTTGTGACGTCATGGATTTCGCACACCCGTAGAAATTTCAATTTCAATCGTCGCCTTTGTTTGAAGCTGAAATCAAAGCTGCGTACTCTTCACTGCTAAGACCCAAGTAAACTGCAGTCAGGTCTCATCAAAAATGACTGTGGGTATGGAGTCTTTATATTAGCAACAGCATCTTTCACGTCTTCTTACGTGGCTTTGATGCGATCAACGAGTGAGGGTTGATGCAGTAGGTTTCATGTTCAACTATTTCTTGCAATCTACCTGCTCCTGCTCGGTACTCACTAGAAGTGTTATTCCACTAAGAAATTACAGTATTGGCACTAAGATTAGTCACTTACAAGCATTAAAATGGGAAGAAATATTCACGCATCCTTCGCAGTAATTCACTGTTTCACTCCCGTTTCTACTTCTTAAGTTCAACCGACTTCAGCCGATCTTTCAAAATGTTATCCACGTTATTTCTTATTTTCGCCTTGGTACTTGAACTTGTTCTACCCATTCTTGTAAGTGCCAAGTCACGTGGTTTTCACAGAAAGCTTTTCTACATGTTCACCGTCTATTATCGGTAGTTGCTTTGACTGATCCAATACCGTCAACACCAAAATCAACAATATGTTAACACATCTCTACGCAGCTATTGTTCATTTACTAGCAACATACTATCTCATTCTAAAAAGTTTGTTCGCACATCGTTCAAAAATTGTGGTGTAACGAGGAAGAGTTTTGATAAAACTCTGGTACTTTGCGATCAGTGTTCCCTCTAAGCCCAGAAAAACCGGCACTTACAGCACTTTTTTTGGACGCCAGCCAACAAAAATTTTGAAGATCGGCACTTGCAAATTTGGACGCAATTTCTTCCACAAGAGAAATTTTTTTTTTTTCAAAAATGTGCGCTACATATTTTCACGATTTAAGCCGTTCTCAGGTCACAGCACGGATATACGGCAGTGAGCGGTGAAAAAAGTTCAGACGCAGTTTGGAAATTCTCCACTTGCAAGTTTATAAATAAGTTCTGGGCGCAATTTCACGATTTATGCGTCCAAAAATGAAGCTGTTTGCTGTTAAGTTCAGACGCATTTGGAAGTTTTCGCCTGATGAGGTTTATGAAGAAAGTTTTGGGCGCATTTTCACGATTTGCGCGTCAAAAAATGTAGCTGTTTCTTGCGAAGAGCAGACACATTTCAGTGGTTTTCACCTTGTGAGGTATATAACAAAAGTTCTGTGCGCATTATCACGATTTTTGCGTCCACAAACGAAGCTGTTTGCCATGAAGTTCAGACGGATTTTGGATGTTTTCTGTCTGAAAGGTTTACAAAAAAATATTTGGGCGCATTTTCACGATTTATGTGTCCATGTCCGAAAATGAAGCTGTTTCCTGCGAAGTTCAGATGCATTTCGGAAGTTTTGACCTTGCGAAGGATATAAGGAAAGTTGTTATCACGATTTTTCCGTCCACAAACGAAGCTGCTTGCCGTGAAGTTCAGACGCATTTTGGAAGTTTTCGCCTTTCAAGCTTTATAAAAAAAGTTGTGGGCGCAATTTCCCGATTTATGCGTCCAAAACTGAACCTGTTTGCCGTGAAGTTCAGACGCATTTTGGAAGTTTTCTCAGTGCAAGCTTTATAAAAAAGTTTATGGCGCATTATCACGATTTTTGCGTCCAACAACGAAGTTGTTTGCAGTGATGCTCGGACGCATTTTAAAATTTCTTTGCCTGCAAGTTTTGCAGAAAAGGTTCTTGGCGCATATTCACGATTAATGCGTCCAAGAACGAAGCTGTTTGCTGTGAAGTTAAGACGCATTTTGGAAGTTTTCTCCGTGCAAGCTTTATGAAGAAAGTTATGGGCGCATTTTCACGTTTTTTGCGTCCATAAACAAAGCTGTTTGCCGTGAAATTCAGACGCATTTTGTAAGTTCTTCGCCTCCAAGGTTTGTGGAGAAAGTTCTGAACGAATTTTCACGATTTAAGCGCCCAAAAATGAAAGTGTTTGCTTTAAAGTTCACACACATTTTGGAAGTTCTCTGTAAAGTTTACAAAAAAAGTTATGGGCGCATTATCACGATTTATGCGCCCAAAAATGAGGCTGTTTCCTACGAAATTCAGACGCACTTCGGAAGTTCTCTTCCTGCAAGGTTTACAGAAAAAGCTCAGCGCAGTTTCACGATTTACACGTCCAAAAACGAAGCTGTCGCGAAGTTCAGACGCATTTTGGAAGTTTTCGCTTTGCGAGGTTTATAAAAAGTTCTGGAAGCATTATCACAATTTATGTGTCCAAAAACGAAGCCGTTTGTCGCGAAGTTCAGACGCATTTTGGAAGTTTTCGCTTTGCGAGGTTTATAAAAAGTTCTGGGAGCATTATCACAATTTATGTGTCCAAAAACGAAGCTGTTTGTCGCGAAGTTCAGACGAATTTTGGAAGTTTTCGCTTTGCGAGGTTTATAAAAAGTTATGGGAGCATTTTCACGATTTATGTGTCCAAAAACGAAGCTGTTTGTCGCGAAGTTCAGACGCATTTTAGAAGTTTTCTCCGTGCAAGCTTTATGCACAAGGTTCTGGGCGCATTATCACGATTTTTGCGTCCAAAAACGAAGCTGTTTGCTGTTGAGTTCAGGCGCATTTTAGAAGTTCTCTGCGTGCAATTTTTACAGAAAAAGTTATGGGAGCATTTTCACGATTTATGCGTCCGAAAATGAACCTGTTTCCTGCGAAGTTCAGACGCATTTCGGAAGTTTTTACTTTGCAAGGTTCATAAAAACTTCTGGGCGCATTATCACAACGTTTGCGTCCAAAAACGAAGCTATTTGCCTTGGAGTTCAGACGCACTTTGGAAGTTCTCCGCCTGCAAAGGGTTACAGAAGAAAGTCGTGGGTCCATTTTCACGATTTGGGTGTCTAACAAACAAACATTCTTGACTTCAACATTTTGTAAAAAACCTTGGCCACGTTTCACAATTTTACGCGCCCATCAATCTTTGCTGTGTTGTCCGGACACATTGTGACGTTCTTGACTTTCACATTTTATAAGAAGACAATACTTTGAATCTGAACACATCTGCACTACGACTGCACCCGCAAATTGTGACATGCGGGTGTGACCTTACGCGAAGCAATTTCAAAAAAAGTCTTGGACTGGCACCTCAGACATGTTTTGCAATATCTGAACTTTGAAAGAATGAACAGATTTTGTGAAATTTGACCTAAGGTAAATTGCGTGGCAAAATTAAGCGAAGTCGTTCATAGATGCCTTTTTCCTAACTTCTGCTTGTGTTTTAAGTGTAATGCATCTTGAAAGACAGTAAAACTTGTTTTTTGTCCGGCTTATCACGACTCTTATCAAGTACCAGGTTCAGCTCATATCTCATCACGTGGCTGGTGAATGACTGAGGCCACAAAGTTTGACGGTAAAATCTCACGATCATTTTTGATATATCAAATATGAAAGTAAACAAGCCTGCAAGAGGTGGGAAGAAGTAACGCTCATTGATAATTATATTTACTATCTAAGCCTGGCGAGATGTAGGTACGATGCACTTATTTCGAATAACAGTTCACTCGCACATGCAGTGAATTCCTAACGAAGTTAGTGCTTGTTTGCGAATTTAGATTAAAAAGACGATTTGTTGATCAAGTCAGAGAAGAGACTTCTGTCAATCGATGTGACGTATCGGTTAGAACCAATGTGTCCAGTTAAGATAAATATGCCTAGAATTTTTAAGTGGGGAAATAGGCCTAAAACGGTTGTGCAGAGTGTTTTCTATATCTGAGTATTGTTATCCGTCTGTGGTGGTGCAGTTGCTTTTTCAAATAAACCTTTCAAGCAGTGGGCTGCACATAACAACACATCTAATGTGGATGATTTGCAAGTGCATTGTGGCTTGATGTAGCTGATGGTTGTTGGAGAGAATGTAAACAAGATCATGTTCACCAATCGTTGGTGACCCTACACAAGAAAATCAAACTGAAGCTTGCCTGACAGTCGACACCTGAAGTTAACCTTGTCGAAGTTGAAAAAGACGTTTTGGACACATTTTGTTATTTTTGTTAATCACAAAATGGCAAAACCTGTTGATTGTTGTCACTACTTAGAGACGTTTTATGAAAGTGCCTAATTTCTTGATTGTTCTGGTTTTTCAAAATATTTTGAACATATTACGCCGATCATCGCGCATTGTTTGTTACTGCAGGCCTTATGTTTGGGCGCATTGTACGTTTTCATTCTCACTGAAATTCCTTTTTTGGATATTTTGACACTCATCAGTGATCTCTGCCTATAACGAAAGGCTAATGTGTGAAATTAACTTTCTTTAATCTTTTCAGTGCTGGGCATTGCAGCCAATCATGGACCCACGGTGCAGTTGGTGGATTTGGTTAGGGAAGAGTGGAATGACCCAACCATCATTATTGTCAGATCCATTCTGACCTGGAATGGTGCAGCACCTGACAGGGTTCCAAATTTGACTTAAATAATTTGTCAATCTTTCTGAGGGTTACGTGACTTTTCGGTCTGGAAATATTTTGGTCATGACATTTCTGTATATAAACATGCATTAACATTTGTTTTTTCAAAGCAAAGGCTTATATAGGCAGGCGAAATGTCAGGCTAGCTGGTGTTATACAAGCTCCCTTTGATGTTGCAGCGAAGTGACGAAACAGTATGACAGGTGAAATTTAACGTTAGTCGGTGTTGTACCAAATTGATTTAAGTATGCTAGCAGTAAACTTAACATGAAAGTCATGTGTTATGCTGATTAACTGTTGGATCTTGGATTACGTTTGCATTTTATTTAAATAAAACTTTTCGTTGATTCAAGTACGTTTGCGATAAAACGTTAGCATGTAAGATTTCTGCAAGATTTCATAGTCTGACCAAAACCGAAAAGTCCCGTGACCGAAACGGCTCAGACTGAATCGGCCTGACCGAAACTTCTTGCTTCGATTTCAGAGTTGCTACGTTTTGGCAAAGTTTAAGAAATTGCGCAGTATCATCAGATCATCAGCCTGATTCAATTATATTGTTGGTTTAGTGCAGTGATTTTCAACCTGGGGGTCGTGAACCATTTTCGGAGGGACCAGCGGCAGATATTTTATATACACAGCTGTATTACATTTGCTTTATTCAAGTTTTAGTTGGGGGTTGTTGGGATAGAGTGGGTTGCTGTAATGGGTAGCGGTACAAAAAGTTGAAAACAACTGGTTTAGTGCAACAGTAAGCAACGCACAACAAAGACAAGAACAGTCATTAAGGACCGTCCGTATGAAGGCAACCACTGTCTGAGAAAAAAGGTTCACATATGGCTAGGAAGTTTGCATGCAGCTGATTTCATTTATTGCCTTTGTGATGACTGTTTTTTTCGTTTGTTTTTCAGAAAATCTTGCGTGTGTACATGTTGGAAAAAATGAAGACCATTTTTTATTTTTCTTGGTGATTCATCAAACATGGTTGATGAAAGGTTTTTCGGTAAAAATGGACACATTTTAGGAAATTTTACAAAGGGCGCCTAAGTTTCTTTTGATCTTGACGGCACTTTTTAGACACCAGCCGACTTACAAAAATCTTAGAGGGAACGCTGTTTGCGATCAAGATATTTTTGATGGATTCGGCCTTTGTTTGCTTTTGCAAGAAATGCTGTAGTTTCTCCCAGTAAATTAATAAGATTAGTTCATGATAATAATAATCGACCGATGAACTGACCAAAGCAAAATAATTCACGACTGATGAAGTAGTAAAAAGGACACTAACAACTAATCGCGTAAAAACTCAAATGAACTGACGTCAAAAATAACNAAGAAATATAAACAGGCAAACAATAAGGACGCACATGCAGATGTGACGGTGGCAGCAGCGAGCAACCGGATCACTGATTGAACAACAAAACAAAGTNCCCNATCACCGACAACCAGTCAACATAACAGGAAACACAAAAAACATGCAAATCAACTTTCCTGTGAGTATTCCAAAATGCTATAGTGAGATTTACTGAACCTTTGCTTGAAGTTCAACCAATGCACATTCGAAACACGTAGCGTGTCGCAACAAAAGAGCTTTTATTTGCAATGAAGTCGAGTCCATGAAAACGCGATAATGAGGATATAAACATCTTTCCAATAACAAACATGACAAAACAGAAGATTTTAACGACTTCTTGCCTTTTTACCCTTCGCAATACTGTTTTCAAATTTTCTTTTAAAAATTAGGCTCGTAAGCTTTTTTTCACTTTTTTCTAACCAGTTAGACGATGCTATCATGAAAACAAGCAACCAGTGAGATCACGCCAACCTGTAAAATTTCCGTGCAAAGGACTGCATCATCACCATCCTTCCACAACTTCTTCAAAAACATGAAGGCGAAGGAGAGGGTGAAGCGACTCCCAATATCTGACAGGCATTGAACAATATCGAGCTCTGAGTCTGATCCCAGATTGGATGAACCTTCTTTCCTGCGAACATTTAATCTGGTTATATTCCACTGACGAATGCGTTCCATAAACGAGATGTGGAACAAACACACTGGGATGATTGGCTAAACGATGTATCAGGGATATCTAAAACTCTTATATATCCCTGCGATGTATGATAAAACACAAAATAAATAAAATACTTTACCAAAGCTCTTTCTGAATTCTAGTGCTGGCCTAACTCCCGAAGTAAGTAGTGTTCTTTCTTGCGATAAATGGATTTGACAACCTAAAACTATTGCAGCAAATAAGGTGTAATTCGTGATGTCACCGAATGTAACTGATGCTCTTGGTGCTGTGTTTCAAGTGCTAGTTCCTCTCCACTGTTGATTGCCGTTACCAACCAACCCTGTGATGCGCTGTACCTAAGTAATTTTGTTTCTTGTGTTTGTTTACTGACCCTATGATATGAACCATGTGTCTAACACATAAATAAAGTTCAGACTTCATGCTGTTACTTGAACGTACTGTGCAAGGTAAGGACATAATTCCTAGAAATAAAGAAAATCAATTCTTTCATAAACGATATGAGTATATTCTTCCCCAATTAAATCAGACTTAAGAACGAATTTTCAGTTTCAGAAAGCTATATTCAGTTAACTCATGTTAAACAAACTTTTTTTGTAGGTCGATTACGTAATATTTTTATTATTTACAGAACACTGATTAAAAGGAACATGACAAATGTGGATCAATATACGAGGAAATAGGGAAAGTGGATGCAGGCCTGTTGATTTAAATTTCTTCGATATACTTGGTCCTGCGTGTTAAGAACCTCGCAGGTAAACATGAAAAACACATTCGTTACAAATGGCCACGAATCTGCTCTGGTGCATCAACATACCAAACTATTGGGCGTTATTCTTCGCGCACATCCCATTCGTGGTGAATTGCGCATTCAACACTGCGCTTACCGAGTGGTTACAACACTATTATCACTTGTGATTCAAAGCACCATAGCTTTTCAGCAGTCACACTAGTTCCACCATACACATGAAAATCGTGCAACACAATGGCATTTACAATTAGATTTTACAGAAACACTTCACTCAACAAAATTAGCCCAAATTGTCTGCAGGTTGCTTAGTCAGACGTTTGAACATGTCATGAAATGCTAGAACTGCAATCTCACCTGGCTTCTTGTTCAGTTGATATCAGTGGAGAAACAACTTTCACTATTTCAGGTTCTATTTC
>JGI24159J19872_10006219_pt1 | contig 15516 bp, 12 predicted proteins | sample Ectturendosymbi4_FD_19872 | JGI IMG/M metagenome (IMG submission 19872) | reverse complement strand
TATGATCTACAAGTCTGCTGTTGGTCTATTTTAGGCACAGCGAAGATTGGGCAAAAACTAACAAACTGCAAGCAAATTGCTTCAAGCAAGACAAGAAAAGCAAATCGAAAGTGTGTTAATGCCTTTCAAGCAATGTGTCGAATGGCTGCTCAACACCTGCCCCGAAATCTAATGCTACCTAGCAGTGGATTGAAAGAACTCGCTCAGTGTTAATGCCTTTCAAGCAATGTGTCGAATGGCTGCTCAACACCTGCCCCGAAATCTAATGCGACCTAGCAGTGGATTGAAAGAACTCGCTCAAAAGAAGAAGCAATGTGCACTTTTGTCGTTGCCGCGGAAAAACACAACAAATTTGTTGTGTTTGCCGCGGCAAATCCATGGTACCACGTATTTCAAAAATAATGACAAAAGAAATACCGATAAATAAACAACTTTCCGCTAAACCAAAACCTGACATGTGCAAACTATGGTATTTTAATGTAGCGACTTATGTGATATGCCATCAACAGTATGTTGGCCAAATGGTAAACAAAAAGTAAACAAAGATTTCACGAGATGGTAATCGCACCCAGCTAGCAAATCAACAAGCACTAAAGCGGGTAATAAGATGACAAATTGAAGAAAGTCAAGTAAAAGATAAATTTCACTCATGTTATATAAGATATTATGATAAATAGCTGGGAATTTTGCGCACTTATCATTCATAGTGTCAGTTTTTAAATTGATATACAAGGATTCTAAACAAATACTTTTATGGTAGATATTTGCATGATGTAAAACAGTGCCCTTCAACAGGGGTTCCGCAGAACATTTAGTGGGGTTCCGTGAGTTTCGAGGGTTCCGTGAGGGTTCCTCGTTTTTTAGAGAAAATGATCTTTTGCTTCAGAATGTTGATGCGTCAGTATGAAATTTTTTTAGATCAACGTCTCGCGTTCAGACTCCATGTCGGCCAGTTAGTCGTACAGGAGTTTGAGTCCAGATGCAGAAAAAGAAATATTGGTAGCTGTTGCGTCACTTGTTGTTCATTGTTGTGCAATTAAGAAGAACGTTATTGTTGCACCACAGCTGTACGATGTTACCGATGTGCAGTTCACAGTAGAGTGGACTGAGTAGAAAATAGATTCAGCCTCAGTCTACTAGAGAGTAGATTGAGCCACATACTAGAGATGATGTTCAGTTCAACCTTTGTGGGAATAAAGTAAAAAGAATGTGAAACCCAACGTTTGACTGTTTAGCCAAGCCAGATGAAGCAAGATAGCATATTTTCTTATGCGAAGCGAAATAATAACAACGAAGGTGTCGACGGTGATGAGCAATGTAGCTCAAATGTAAAAGAGGCACCTAATCGGAAGCGGGCCAAATGTAATGCAATTGCCAAAGTTAGAAAGTGGAACGGCACATATTTCAGATACGGGTTCTTTTTGCCGAATGGCCAAATTCGGAATGAAGCAGATTTATTCCATAAATGCAAGAACAACCGAGTCATGAAATTTCTTGCTTTTTAACTTCTGTAGTAACTGTTTATTTTTTGAAGTGTCTAATAACGACATATTTCATTTTCTTGCAAGTAACTCGTGTTTTTTGAATTTTTGTTAATGGGGCTCCATGACAAGCGGGAAAGTATATCTGGGGTTCCGCGATGACAAGAAGGTTGAAGAGTACTGATCTATGATTCTGTAATTTCTTGTGCGGTCTGGAGGTAGCCGCTGCCGAACTGCGTCCTTTGTTTCGTCATAAAGGGCAACTTATGGTGGAAACGCACTTTTCCTCCGATGGCTATTGTTTTTGCTTTACATCATAAACATATGAAGCTAGTCGAGCCATTTACACCACATGTTATTGCGCGGTCCGTCAGAAAAGGTTTTTGATCAGTCGATTTGCAGAAAGAGCAGAAAACAAGACTGCAGTGTTTCGCTAGCGGAATGCCGGAATTTCTAATGCCACCAGCAGCTGGAAACGGCAAAGTTTATAAGGAGAAAAAGCGCAAGAATCTGGCAGTGTTAGCTAAAACGCCGCGACTGAAACGTTTTTTTCCAGCAAAGCTTTTAAGCAGCAACGTAAAAAAATAGTGGCGTTAACCACGGCACCTAAAAATGTAGGTCAGTGCTTTTCAACATGGGCTCCGCAAAACATGTAGTGGGGTTCCGTGAGGGTTCCTCGTTTTTAAGGGAAATGATTTCTTGCTTCAGTATGATGATGCGTCATTTTGAAATTTTTTAGATCACTGTGCTTTATTCAGACTCCAAGTACAGTAGGCCAGTTAGTTGTACAGGAAGTTGAGTCCAGATGGCGGAACAAGAAATATTGATAGTTGATAAGTCACTTGTTCATTATTTTGCAATTACGAAGAACGTTATTGTTGCATCATAGTCATACGATGTTGCCGATGTACAGTTCACAGTACTGTGCATCGGAGTCAGGGTGGCCAGGTTGACCCTTTTGCGGTCAAATTTCAGAAATTTGGTCAAATAACACTTGCTGGCCCCAAAATTTTGGTTTGACCCTTTGGCTCTTTTTTGGCCCTTTTCCAGGATAGATTTGGCCCCTTGCAAAAATTAGATCTGACCACCCTGGGTCCTGTCTGAGCAGGGACGGATCCAAGGGGGCGATTGGGGGGATCGCACCCCCTAAAACCTAAAAATGTACCTTCATTCACCATAATTTTTTACAATTTGGAAAACAACATTCGCCATATAAGCCCATTCTGTCGTCAATTGTTTTGTCACAGAAGTGTTGTGAAGTATACTTCATCTCTCTTACAGTAGTGAACCCGTAATGAGACTTCAATGTCAAATATTACTGAAGTCGCCCCCCTAAACTCACTGGCTGGATCCGCCCCTGTGTCTGAGAAATCATATTTTTTCACATTTTTGACTAATTGATTGCAGATTTTCACCAAATTCGTAAATATTGAAGGTTTTCGATTAGCCTATTTTGTTAGGATCCTTAGAGTTTCTGAGTTAATGTGAAAGTAAGTCCATCAGAATACCTAGGCTGAGTGTTACTTGCTGCAGTTGTAGAGGTAGCCGTGATTTGCCGTTATTTAGGTGGTGCACGTGTTGTTTTTGTTCAGATTGTTGTTAATCGCTTTAGCGCTTATCGAGGATGGTAAATTTATCTCAGTTTATGGCTGCACATGGAAATTACTGTAAGTTGGTCTGTTACGATCTTTCAGCATACACTTGTTTTATTGTTGAGCTACAATTGTGATTGAGGAACACTGCCATTTCATAAATTACTAAGTATGGGTTCATATGACTTTGTAACTGCTGATAAATTTGGAAAAATGGTTGACCTTTTTTTAGCCCCTTATCTCAAAATTTGGCTCTTTTCTGGGCTAGATTTGGCCCCTTGGCAAAACGTAGGTCTGACAACCCTGATCGGAGTAGTAGAGAGTAGACTACGGACTATAGCTACTGTTCAGCCTTTGTGGGAATAAAGCAAAACAGTGAGAAACCCAACTTTTTACTAGTTTGTCAAGCCAGATGAAACAAAATAGCGTATTTTCTTATGTGAAACGAAATAATAAGAACAGTGAATGTGTGGACGGTAATGAGCAATGTAGTTCATATGTAAAAGAGGCGTCTGATCCACAACGGACCAAATGTACTTCAGCTGTCAAAGTTAGAAAATGGGACGACACACATTTGAGATACGGGTTCTTTTTGCGAAATTTTTAATGCAGCAGATACATTCNANAAATGCAAGAACAACCGAGTCATTACATTTCTTGCTTTTTTAATTTCTGTAATAACTGTTTGTTTGTTGAAGTGTCTAATAACGAAATATTTGATTTTCTTACGAGTAATTCGTGTTTTTAAATTTTTGTTAATGGGGCTTCTATGACGAACGCGAAAGTATATCAGGGGTTCCATGATGACAAAAAGGTTGAAGAGCACTGATGTAAAACGTGGGCGCAATCCCAGTCGAAAACATGGTCACTTTAGGCTGCATGTTTCGTTAATGCTGTATATTCTGTGTTTTTAAGCATATTATTAGGCAAAGTGTCCCTGTGGTATTCTTTCAGTCGAGTGCTCAGGCTTCGATTTGGTTGTGCAATGTATTTGTGTTCGCATTCCCACATGGAATTCCATAGACTACACCTCGATATTTGCTAGCGGGCAAGATATCTTTCCTGAAGCTAGGATTGTGCATGATTTAATTGTAGGTTTGAAGATATTTCGTTTCGATGTTTCTCTAGAATTCGTTTTAAAGACTCTCCCAAGTCACTTGTGTATGGTAAAATGACTTTAGATATATACTCAGGAAATCCATTGTGTTGTTTCTTCTTTTGTTTTNANTCATCCATTTGGAGTAACAATTCAACATGAGAGTCCGTTTCACATACTTCATTTCGCTGTTCTGGTCCTGGACTGGAGAAAAGTTTTTTAGCCNATTCGGAAAGAGTGTTAACCAATTGTTGTTTTTGTTGTGGATGTTACGATCTAAAGTCGAGGTATCTATTTCAATGGGTTGGCTGAAGATAGACTGTTGAAAATAAATGGCAATTTGATGAGCGTCAGGTCAATAAGTCCAAAAACGGAAGACATTCTTCTTTTTCTTGTTCCATAGTGGATTAGATGGAGCTGTCTATTATGTTCAGTTGGGTAAAAAACTCGGACAACTTTGATTTCTTCATGATCACAAAAGTGTCATCTGTATATCTTTTCCACAAACGTGGAGGGTCTGCAAAGGTTTCCAAAGCCGGTTTTTTGACGAATTCCATGACTAAGTTTGCAACATAATGATGAAACGGGAGAACCAATCGCTGTTCCAAAAACTTGTTTGTTTACTTTATCAGTTTGGAGTAATTCTTTACTTCGTAAGTTTGGAATCATTCTTGAGCAATAGATAATAGGAAGTCTGAAGAGTTTCTTACATGATACATGATATTTTGATTTTCCAATAGGTGGTTTTATCAGTGATAATAATACTTTAGCTAACCCGTAGGTAAGTGAGTCTGTGAAAAAATCTATTGGTCTTTGAGGAATGTTGTTTTCTTTTTGTAATTTCGGTAGCCCGTACAGCTGGGATGTTGTGGCATCTGAGTTTTTCAGTCTAGCTTGCTTCTTTTGTGATTTTTTTGCTTTCGAGCAAGTTGTTAACCCTGCTCAGGTAACCTCTGCCCAATTTGGGCAAACGGTTCTTCTACTTAAATAAAAAATTAGTTAATGTTCACGTAGAAAGCTGGTTCTTTCAGTAGCTGCATTTTTTAGACGCTCTTTGTGGCAGTGCTGTCGAAATCTGCACAAGTTTTGTAGTTTTCGATGGGGAACAAAACTTTGCCCAAACTGACCCATGGTTAGCTGAGGTGAAACAAAATCCCTTCACAAAGATCCCTCCTAAGGTAGCTTTGATCAATTTGGGCAAAAGGAGTTGGTGTATGTAGGTTCACTAGCAAGCCATGCCAGCAACCTTTCACCGAAGCCAGAGCGGGAGTAGATCACGCGAGTGCAAGCCCTGACGACACAGATCAATTTGGCGCGAATGGCTCCTCAGCTCGTGATTTTCATTGAGAAACGGGCAGGAGAATGTATGACGCCTTCTCTGTCAGAGGAAAGAAAGTGGAGCCAGAAAGGGCCTGCACCTTGTGCGTGCACTTGTGATNAAAGTCAAAACATTTTTATTGAGGACATGATGAACCTTGTGCTTCTATTTAATTGAAGTTTCTGGAACTCTGGCTCAGCCAAAAAAGGCTTGCTCCTTGTTGTGCGTGCACTTGTAGTCAAAGGCCAAAGCATTTCATAGAGGACATGAACTTTGAGACCAGACAACGCTCTGGAACCTGTCCACCATCAAAACGAGGTTCGCGTGCCAACTGCCAACCATGGGGAACACTTGTCTGCATTGATCACTTTCAAGTAAAGATTACTCACACCCCTGGAATACTATCCCCGGGTGATTTCCACCCAGACAGGGGTGGTGCCTAGGTGAAAATCACCCAACGTTATGCTTAGTGCGAGTTCGGGTGATAATCACCCCACGTTGTGGTTAGTGTGAGTTTGGGGTGAAAATCACCAGATGTTATGGTTGGAGTTAGTTTTGGTTTCCCTGTTAATGCCTTGACATTGTGCAAATTGACAAAACTCCACTAATTTATAGTTTTCATATTTCAATTTGGGGATGCTTGGTACATTGTTTGCGTGGGCTTTACCCACCAAATCCCCCAACAGTGCTGTGGCGACGGGACTGGCCGTATGTGAGACATGAAAGTCAATAGCAGTGCCCCGATCAACCTGATTGCCCAACAATTGTCGTAAAGTATTTGCCCATTTTGGGCAAGGTTGATTAATATGGCTGAAAATTGCAATGAAAATAGAAAATTTTCACGTCTCAACCTAATTTACTTTTATTGCAGATAGAACCGCAAGCTTGAAATGAGGTTCTGTTTTAACCTTAAACCGACCACCAATGACGTCTACTGGTGGAATTTTTTTATTTTTCTTTACTTTTCTTTCAGAGCGCTTCCCACATTTTTATTTGGAAAATTGCTTTTGTTCTTAATCATAAAAAAATTGTTCCAACATCAGCACGTTGTTTTTTTTGCTGATCGGATGAGCTTGAGAAGACTTGCTAATTGTACAAAAACCCGCGCGCGCGTCTAAACCTCACAGTTGGTCCAGTATAAGCTAAGAAACAAAATCTGCCCATTTTGGGCAAGGACAACAACGGTGTGTATGTTTAGAGGTTACCTGAGCAGGGTTAACAAATTTATTGACATCTTTGGTTGTGGATGCGGTTGGGTTGGTTTTAAGATGTTTGTAAGTTTCTTGATCATCCAGTATTTTGTTAATCATGTTGTCATACCACTCTTTATCTAAAACAGTAGTGATGCTACCTTTGTCAGCCTTGGTGATTATTATACTTGGAACTGTTGCAATGCCATGCTTTCTTTTGTCGTCAAAACTGATCTACTTAACTTTTTGTTTCGTATGGTTTAAACCACTTTGCCGCGAATTAGGTCAGCCTCGCTGGGAAAATGCCTGGTAATCCTTCTTCAACTGTGCCAAGGATATCTGTTACTGGTGCATCTTTAGGGGCAATAGCAAAATTCCGGGCCGATACTGATGCTTGCCACTTTTTATTGGCGATAACCGATGTCGATAGCGATATTTTTGCATCACTCAAACCGCACTTGAAAGACATTACAGTGCATTTTTTTCTTCATGCAGGCCACATAAACAATTAGAATAATTGCACAAGTTACAAATGAAAGAGCAAATTGTAATAAGTTAGGAATATATTACAAATTTAAGCAATATGAACAGCGAGAAATGATAACCAACAGTATTTTGTTTGGGACACCAATTCACAAAGCACAAAATTACAAAGTATACTGAAAATTTGGGGGGGCATGGCCCCTTTGGCCCTCTCCTGGCTACGACTACGACGTGAACAACCTTTGTTTGAAACCGTGAATGTCATTTGCCTATGTACTCGACTCCTATCGTGAGACTTGAGTTGTCACTATTGTCATAGTCTGAAAATAACCGTTCTGCTTCTAATCAGATCGCGAAAACGGTTCAGACATTGCTTTTTTCTGATCTTGTTAAAGATAGCTAAAACAGTGTCAAACACTATCGCGCAGCGTACTGTGGGACAGGGGTCTCAAACACGCGGCCCGCAGGCCACATGTGGCCAACGAGGGTATTTTGTGCGGCCCGTGATGCTTTTAGGCAAGTTTGAAACAATTAATCTGCTCGTTATTTTGCTTAGTTTATTCGCTGGTGTTTAAAAAGTTCCTGGCCAGCGAGTGAACAAGTTCTTTTACGAACGTAGGGACGGCTAGAAACGATTTGCCTATAACTCACAGCACCTTTGGCAAGAAATAAGACGCAACAGCTGTTTCTATTAAGGTTCAGAATCCGCCATTGTTGCGTCAGCGTCATAAAGCGGCCCTTGGATTATGTTAGAGGTCCCAATTTGGCCCTCGACCAATATGAGTTTGAGACCTCTGCTGTTAGGTATATCTTTCAAATACCTTTTGTACATATAAGCATGGGTGTCGGAAGAAGCGGACCAAGGTCCTCGAGATTTTGAAATTTGATCTTTACTTGTTAACTTTCAAGCAGAAAACTGTTTTTCTCTTAGTTTCCATTTATTAAAATGAAATTTCACCACTGTTGTCTGTTGACACCCACTGTATACAATCTGTTTGGTAAACACCTGAGAAAAAATCTTGACGCCCATGGATATAAAGGGTTGTTTGGGACAACAACATTTTTCTTATTTTCTGTGCAGGTTGTAAAAAATGGCAGCCCGTCTTTTTTGACCGGCTTCAAAAGTTTTGAGAATTAATGATATAAAGCGCTTTTGAACTGTGTTGATTTCCAACACGAGTAGTACAACCAACATAAAAGCCATATTCTTGGCCTACCGAACTTAGCCACTTTACATATGATGCCTAGAGACTGTCATAGAAAATATGCAGTATTTAAACAAGTTAAGACTTTTTGGCGCCCCTCTATACGACTGACTCCCTCCAAACGCCTGGTCTGGATCCGTCACTGCCTGAAACAGCTTTGCTTTGGAGGCTTCTAAAATCTTTCGTCAGTTATGAGTTTTCCACATTGCATTCCTACTTTCACTACTGCTGTTCCTTTCACGGCTGCCATCGGGCATTGAAAATTAACTTGTAACAAAAACAGACCAATTTTGCACAACCCAGCGGCAGGTCGAGAACTGTGCTAGCGAAAGCGATCACGTTTGCGGTTACCAACTCTAAGTAAACCTGGACAATTCTTACGCGGGATAGAAATAACTGAGCAGTAATAATATTACGAAAGAATAGCATTGTTAATATTATTCGATAATAGATTCTGGGCAGAAGTCCAGCACGTAAAACTCGAAGTTTAACGAAGTGCAAAACTTTGTTTGGTTTAGAAGTATGTCTTATCTCTGCTTCTATTTCGATAAGCACCAAGAAACCACATTTATATCAAGGGGGCGATAATCAACGGAGCGTCACAGATGCTTGGGGGGGGGCAGTTGCCCCAAACTGCCCCTCCTGGATCCACCACTGTGTTAGACCAACTACTTATTAGAACAGGTCTCGTCAGTCCATGAGGTGTTTTTAAGCGGCATGCACTGTTACTTTGTTTACCTTAAAAATATTGTGTTTATTGCTGAAGTGCAGCACAATTGTAGTTGAATTTGTAATAAATTTGAAAAATGAAAAATTGTTATAGTTTTTCTATTTGTAAATTAGTTTTGTCCTCAAAAAAGTTTCAATGCATATCTCTTAGTATTTATACATGCTGTATGATGATATAACGAAGGATATCATAAAAAAAAAACTTTAAAAGATTCATATCGCGGAGTCTAATTCAGCTATGTCCAACCCGCGGCCATCGGGTGGCATGCGGCCCAGCCGAAGGTTTTGTGCGGCCCAGTTTAGATTTTCGCTGTAGTAAAAGTATCCTACATACTGACAACCAATCCTTATGTTGATAATCTTGAATTTGACATTTTTGATGCAGGTTGTCCTCAGTGCCATTTTACCACGTCTGTTACCATTGCAGTTATGATTCGAATGCTTTCAGTACATTAGCTTAATGTAAATTTAGTTTGCTATGGTCAAAGTAAGTCATTCAATGTGTGGCACTCATTAATATGTCATTCAGTGTGCGGCCCTGGTTAAGATAATGACATATTTTAGGCTCAGTAAGCTATTTGGGTTGGACATAGCTGGTCCAATCTACTCCCTCTTATTCTAACTAAGAATTATGTACTGCTAACTAAGAATCGAACTTATTTTATTTGTTGTTGCATTTATTTGCGTTGTATTTTTTGGCAGAACGGAATATTTCAACATAGTGTATTTGCCACTAGATTATGGATTCCAAGCGAGGTTTTTCTTATTCGGATGTCAAACTATATCTGAAAGTGGCAATATTTTTCTGGCACAACATACTGTAGTCACACTTTCGGAGTCGGCGAGTAACCAAAGCATTATATTTTAGGTGTCTTTACCGAACGGAACAAAGATCATCAAGGGGAAAGGGTTAGACGCCAGGAATCAATGCGATGGCATACTAACATGCACATCGAATTATGCTGACGAAAAGAACTGCCCGAATCAATTTTATTGTCCAAATGGCAATGGTACAAAAATCAGCATTCCGAAGAAAAATGTCTGCGATGGTGTTGTTCATTGCGACAATGAGTGGGATGAAAACAAAACAGCTTGTCAACACAGGTTTTTTTGTTCTTCACTTCGGGGAACAAAAGTAAGTTTAGCATGTACTGTACCTACTCTTTCGTTTTTGCAAAATAGTTTCCTGAATACTAACGTTGAAGATATCTCGAGATCACTATTGTGTTTATAAGAAACATCAACATTAATTAACCGACAGCATCACCCAGAATGCAAGGCACCCCTTACCCAGCCTTGCTCTCACTCAGTGTAATATTTCGACGACGCGCGTTGACTTCAACCAAAAGGGTTCTTAAACTGCCGGACACTCCACCTTGAACATGCCAACAAAGCCCCCGTCCACCATATTGCAAAATCACAAAACACTTGAAAGAACTACAATTTATTTGCAATTTACTTTCATCAGTGGGAAGGATGTTGCTCCTTTATGGAAACCACAGGTTCTAAAATATTTCTAAGTTTTGTAGCAAATAATGCACGTTTCAGATTGGCTTCACAGTCAAATTTGTTCATAGGTTTTGTCTTTAAATTCGCCACTGTAGAAAAAGTAGGCTACTTTTCCACAGGTTGAGTTGAGTTCGTTTGGCGTAAATTGGGAATTTTAAACACGAGAAAGAAAACATAGCCATTGCAAAAACGCCAGGGCACCGAAAAAAACAGACGGTTATCGAGGTGTTGCCCCTTGACTGGTGGATAAGTTCTATGTCAAGCCAGGTTTAGATGGAAGTAACGTATACGAGGAAAAGAGCTGCCAGATGATCAACACGGTTGCGCAGGAGATGCTGAATCGCAACCGGTCTCTCTCAGTGGATCAGGTGCTCAGATCCGCAAGAAACTGAGCGGCTCAGAGAAAGTACAAACCCAGCTAAAAATAAATTCTGCCCAGGTTGTCATAATCCATTCGCAATNTGGTAAGCTCTACAATTGTTTGTAGAGATTACAGAATGAAGATGAGTCATCCAAAGCAGCCATCATATTTCTAGAATGGANAGGCTGGGAGCTCCATGGGTCTGGTATTTTAGAAGACCCATGTTCAAACTTCATCTACNACCAGAAGTGATCCGCAGAGTCTAACNCGCTGCTCCTGCAAAACAAAAGAACACCAGCAGCAACACAAGAAAACATATCACACACAAAGAGAAAAAGTTCAAGTGTGAAAGTCACGGGAATATATACAAGAGGAAAAAATTAAGTTTGCTGTGAAAAGGACTGAGGGCAAATGTGCAGTGCGATGCATCAACATCATTTGCTCAAATTTAGTACGCNGCAGTTAGGANATCTCTGCAATATTTTTTTGGTGTAAATGAGGAAAGCTNATGCAAGGAGGGATCAATACAGTCCNAGATTTTGGGGAAAAAATGTTTTAACACTAGAAGGACGTGACGCGTCAATTGCGCACTTTTTACATATACGGGTGAATATCTGGACGTAAATAGTTCACCCATGAAACTTTACTTTTTTTATTTTGCTGTTATATTGGTTTCCTGTGAATTTAAACTTTTTTATTAAAAAAAATCAAAACGTGTACTACCCAGAAGGACGGCATGCGTCAATTGACGCAGACGCGGAAATACAAGCAAATGTTGCGTATGGCGATGCCAAAATCAAATTTACAAAAGTAAATTTACAGAAGTGTGGACGCTGAATCGACACTGATTAAGCATCCACACCTGTGAAAAGTTACTTTTGTAAATTTTATCTTCAGTATCGCTTCTATGACGTCAAACCTTACCTTTCTTTACATCTGGGCCACTGTACTAGCGCTCCATTGCAGGGCCCCGACAAGGGGAGCGGGGGGGACAATGCCCCTGGGCGGCACTTTTCGGTGGGGCGACACTTTTGGTGAAAAGAAGGAATAGCAAATGGTCTTTCACGAATGAACCTGAAGTTGGATTTAAGTTTGGATTTAGATTTTGGTCAAGGTTGGACCTACCATCGTCCCGGTTTGGCCGGGATTGTCCCGGTTTAAACGTCTGTCCCGGTGTCCCATCGCGGTTAGCAAAATGTCCCGGAATTTCACTTCAGTGAAATTTTCAAAATTAGCTCCAGCCTGATGATGCGTTGTTATGAAATAATTCCGTCCTGAAAGGCTTGGCTTTGATTTAACCCGTGGCTTGATGGGGGCGGCATTTTTCGATTGTAGGGGGCGGGGCGGCACTTTTGACTCGTCCCAGGGCGGAACTTCCCCATATCGGGGCTTGCTCCATTACCAGCACTGACGATGCTGTCAGAAGAAATAAAAAAGTCTTCTGCAATATTTTTACTGAGGTATCTATTGGAGCTTTTATTTCTACTACGAATCATCACTCGCCCCAAATTATAGATAATGGAATTGGATCGAGGTAAAAAATGGTAACCATAAAATCTGCCACTCAGGGCCGATTGCAAACATAAACTGTTCTGCGATCTCATCATGGGCCTTCATCGTATTCAACCAGTTTCTGGCAGTCCGTCCGCCTACATTGTTAGGAATACTTTTTGTTGAGCCTATGTTGCGGTTGAGGTGGGTGCAAGACAAATTGACGACCAAACATGGGGTGTGGTTCTTTTTGTACTGAAAAATTTCATACGTTTGGTTTTTGCTGGTGGCGTGATAGGAGAACGCAACTTCCGTGTGAAAATTTTATGGGGTAAGGCATGAGGGTTTATAATGTTCTCACAAGTTATGCCCAGTAACATCACACTTTTAGAACTTATGAGATATCTCCGCTTTAATCTGAAGACGGGAAGACGTAGAAATCTTTTGCACGATAAATTTGCTCTCGACTCACAACTTTGGAATAGTTTTATAGAAAACGTCCGAAAAGTATTTTTCCTCAGCAAGTACAACATTACAATGGATGAGCAGTTGTTGCCAAGTAAGGCACGTTCAAAATTTATCGAGTACATGGCTAATAAGCCAGACAAGTTTGGTTTGAAGTTCTGACTGGTAGCTGATGTCGAAAATAAATATTTTTTCGACGGGTTTTCTTATGTAGGAAAAGATGACACGCAGAGCTCAGACGTGAGCGTGCCTGCTGATGTTGTTATGAAACTAATGGGCCCGATTTTCCAGCTAGGTTGCCTGTTACGTGTGATAATTTTTTCACCTCATTTGACTTGGAACTGTGACTAGCTGACAAGAAGTGCAATCTCAATGGACCAATGCCACAAAACAGGAAGAAAGTTCCAGAAGAGGCCAAACAGAAAAAGGAGCTGTACAAAACAGAAGTGTTTTGGTTTGATAGTGAAACGCCAATCACGCTTATTTGATACCAGTGCAAATCAAAGAAAAACGTGGCAGTTTTGAATAGCCTACATCCAGATGTTCACGTTTCAAGCAATGAAAATCCGAAAAAGAAACCCAAATCTGTACTGTAATATAATGACACCAAAATGGGAGGTGACGTATATGATCAAACGACGAGATTTTACTCTATGAAAACATGAACTATAAGGTGGCATGTGCAAGTGTTTTCTGATATTTGATATGTTTTTTATCAACAGTTGGCTAATTTGCAAGTTCGTCTGCCATACCAATACAAGCCGCAGATAATAAATACACAAAGTAACCGCACAACTGACAGGGAATATTGTTTCTGAAAAGCGACCAGCAGAAGAATGATTCGGCCTCTAAAACTTCAACGCCAAACCTGCAGTCAAACAACAGTTCACGTTTTCTACCTCAAAATGCATCAATCGCACTGCTGACACTTTTCAAACTTAAAAGAAACGCGTGCCAGGTACCTGTACGTACTAAATGTGTAAATCGTGAGCTGCAATAGTGCATACGCAGATATACTGTATTAGTTGTTTCTACAAAAGTACCGGTTTTGAATGTAAGTTTTTTTATATTTCCAAATAAAAAAGGAGAAATCAGTAGAAAGTAGTTCACAAAAGAAAAAGAACGCATTTCTGAATAAATTGTTTCATATTTCCGCACATTAGAAGCATTGCGTCAGTTGAGGCGTTTCGCCCAGGTATGTAAAAACAGCTGTCCTTTTAGTGAGATCTTTTTCCGTATTTACTTGATGCTGTTTGCCAGAAAAACGCCTCTCGTGTAGCACTACGGGTTGCATAGAAATGAATTTGTTTCAAGGAAGTAATGAGTCGCTTAAAATTATCAGGTGGATTGCCGGAGTGAATTTTGTGCATAATCTTACTTACCTCCACATTATGTACAGCAGCGTGGTCCAACTATTTCTGACGCAAGGCTATTTTACAAAAACGTGACAACTTGCGGGCCACTTCCAATAAAATGATATATAAAAGAACAGATTCACAAGACTTTAAACCAAAAAGGGAAGATAGGTGAGTGGATCATTGGAATTATTCCACAACAGCAATTTATTACAGATCTCTGTCAGAGGGATGCCTTTGTTCGAAGCTTCTCCAACACTATCGTTATTCCTCTGTCAATACCAGTGTTAGTACAGTAGCAAGTCGTCGACTATCCCCCAGTGTTTCTCGGCTTCCATTCGACTTTTGTTTTTAAATTTTACTTACTTCGTCGTAGAAAATGTACGTACTCTCACACACGTATGTGTTTCCAAACCTCAAGTGTATTTTTAGTACGACATCTTTCAGTTCGGGAAATCTATATTTTTTGAGCAGTTTTCAGAAGCTCTCTACAGTCTCCTATACCTGTTTCTGCATTTTTGTTAAAAGATGTTATGCTTGTTCTAATCAAAATTACCTGTTGTAGGGATGGGCAATTAATTTGGCTCGGGGACCACTTTGAGAAGGCCGCGTTTAGCGGATAGATAGATTTGTTTGGCGGCACTGAGTTCATTGCGCCAGATGCACTCTTCAAGACAACGAACGCAGGGGCACCGACAGAACACTGAGGTTGTCCGGTGAGGTGCCTCAGCGGTGGGCACATCTCCTAAACTGGTCGAAAATAAATAAATAAAACAAAAACAATAATGGTACACAGAAAAGATCTTTCTCATTGTTCTTGTGCAAATGCAGCGCAAGCGATTCAGTAAGACAAATGTAGCCTCACACGCTTTTCAACAAATTTCAGATATGAAAATTTTTCCTGAATGCTTGCACGGGTCACTGAAAAACTGTGGCGGGCCACATGCGGTTCGTTGGCTTGTAGTTGGACCACACTGATACACAGTAAACCTCGGTTAATCCGGATTCGATTAATCCGGATCTTCGCCAAAACCGGATAAAACTCGTGGTACGAATGATTGCTATCGTTTTTCTTTATCAAATCTTGGGGTTATCCGGATTTTTTAACCCGGATCTTCGCCAATACCGGATGAAATCTGCTCTTTTTACATCTGGTGATCCGGATTTTTCCGCACTTCCACGCTGTTGTGTTCTTAAGTGCACCCAAGGGCGTACGCAAGGGGTTGGGGTTAACCCCCCCC
>JGI24159J19872_10006218_pt1 | contig 15516 bp, 13 predicted proteins | sample Ectturendosymbi4_FD_19872 | JGI IMG/M metagenome (IMG submission 19872) | reverse complement strand
TTTCCAGTAAAAACTTCAGCAAAATACTACCACCTAACGGTTGGCATCCATGGCCAGGCAAAGTGGGCCAAGGTGGCCTAAAAGTCCTCTACTTATGACGCCACTCAAACAATCCGTAACCGCCAAGCAAAAAAATTTTTTTCGAGTGCAGACTAGAAGACTTGCCGCGTCTTTTGAGACTTTTACCGGGTCTGTAGAGCATACCGGACTGAAGAAATTCCCGCACAAAGCCACGTGCGTTTAGGCGTTTTTTTTCCGAAAATCCCCGAAACCATGCGGACACCAAAGAGTTAACACTTTGGCGTCCGGCCGGTTTCAGGGATTTTTAAGAAAAAAACACCGAAACGCGCGTGGTTTTGCGTGGGGATTGCTTGGGGAATTCAGATTTTTTGTGAGAGACGTCAGATGTGGAGGACTTTTAGCCCACCTTGGCCCACTTTACCTGGCCCTGGGCACCAACCGTTAGATGGTAGTATTTCGCTGAAGTTTTTATTGGAAACTAGACTACAATCCAAGTCTTTTGATACTTTGGATGACTTGCTGGGGTTTCGGGTTCAATAGTTATGATCTAAAGTAATAAAAATATTTGACTAATCAGCTAATAGTTATTTAATTTGTTTGTTTTAGATCACANCTTTTCAACCAGAAACGCTAGAAAGTCGATCAAAGGCTCAAAANATTTGGGCTCGAGCCTAGTTTCCAATGAAAACTTCAGCGAAATATTTTNGCCTAGCGGTTGGGCCCTAGGCCAGGTAGCATGAGCCAAAATGACCCAAAAACTACTTCACTTATGACATCACTCACAAAAAATCCGCAACCCCCAACCAAAAAATTTTTTTNGAGTGCAGACTAGAAGACTGGCCGATCCGTTTGAGCCCTGGAACCGCTCTCTNGTGCAATCGGCGGAGGANCTGTGGTGTTGGTAAGGCAACCGAAAACTGCTGGTTTTAGNCCGAAATCTAGGTACAATATATTCANAGGCCAGCTCTCAATGTGTTAAATAATGACAGTGAAAATTAATTTTAATGATAAGTAGAGTTGTACATTTTGGTTGTGCAACTTTGTGTCTGCATATGATGCTNCTTTTCCTAATTTACTTCTGCAGGTGGCTGGTGATGCTCCTGAACCNGAAGCAGAAGAGAGCCAATCCTCAAAACCTATCATTGGCATAATTTATCCACCACCTGAAGTTCGTAACATTGTGGACAAAACTGCAAGTTTTGTTGGCCGAAATGGACCTGAATTTGAAGCAAGAATTCGGCAGAATGAAATAAACAATTCCAAATTTAATTTTTTAAATACCAGTAAGTTTTTTGCATGATTTTATTCTCTATTCACTGTGTTTGCAGGAGAAGTTGGAAGCTCATAGTAGTATTTCTTATTGTGTTTACTGTAGTTTACCCAATTTTCTTGGTTTGCAGATGATCCATATCATGCATACTATCGTCACAAGGTAAAGGAATTTATTGAAGGCAAAGCTAAAGAACCTTCTGTTCCAAAACCAGCAGCCCCTGTAGTAAAGGTAATTTGTATACTTTTTTTCTGTACTTCCATCTTTTGTACATATTTTTAAAAAAGTTAGGGACATATTTGATGACTTGAGCTCTCAACAATGTTGTGTTGATATGATTTTCATTATTAGTTGAAAAAATGCTTCATAGAGCAATTTTTGCAGCTTGTTTGACCATGAATTTTTTAAATGGTTGATCAGTAAGGCCATTAGGGTTTTTAAGTTTTAGAGATCTTTAAGAAGTTGACTTCTTTCAGCATTTTTCATGGTGCGTCTTACGAAAATTATCATTACAATTATTTTTGGAATATATTTCATTTAAATCCCCCCATTGATCTCAAGCAAGTAGCTTGTTACTATCTAAAAACAGTTTTTTTTCTACATAACAACAGTGGTATTTTGCTTAGGCCAACACTGTGCTTCACCTGAAAACTACTGCTTGCATTGTTATGATTTTTTGCACGTGAAAAGTCAAGTCGATTTTAGAGTGCATTAGATCAAAATCTGCAGCTGAAGCAGAAATGGATACGGCATAAATGATACTAGATACTGTTTCAAACTTACAGTATATTGAATAAATTGTGCAAAATATAGATAATAAAATTGTTTGCACCTAATTTGTGGTTGTAGAACTTCGAAGAAATCAGTGCTTCCCTGAATTGGGACATTGGATTTGTTTACATATTTTGCAATTTGTAGAATTGTGTTCATAGGTGCTTGTTAACTGGCAGTCCAAGTCATTGCTAAGACAAAATCAGAATCCTACATTGTAAAAAAGCAGAACTAATATGATTCTGATTATTATTATTACTGCCACTGGGTTGGCATATATGTTTAGCTAAATGTACACTAATGTTGTCTATAGTTGAAGAAATCATGCACTGCCTCTTGTCTTTGAAAGCAGTTGCTCCAGCAGCGTTGCCAATTAGTTTTTGTTTCGCAGTTAAAGCTGTGATGTTGCTCAGTTCTTCCCTTAACTTGATTTTAAGCAACTGACCCAGTAACTGAGTATGTAAAAGACTGCATCTGTGTTGGTTGATTTAGTTTTGATTCTGCAGTAAAATCTAGAGCATTTCCATTCTCAAAAAATGCAATTTTTAATAAACTGTTTTCTCAGCAGGTGCATAGACAGGTTTTAAGGTTTGGGGAGGCAAATTACATTTTTAGGAGGGCAAGATTTCTGTTTTTATTATCATATATGGTTAAACTTAACAACTAACTGTGATGTCACACATCAAAACTGTTACCAATGTGGAAGTTCCTTCGTACAAATTATTTTGCAACAATAAGGTTAGCTTTTTATGCAATGTGCAATTGTGTTGCGAGTTGGTATAACAATTAAATGAACATTTGCAAACTTTGTTCGTTTTGTTGAGTTTGAATCACATGTACATCTACAAATAAATGCAATAAATTTCTGGGCACATTGAAGGGTCACTGTCCTGAATGCCTCCCAAGTGGATATGGGCCTGCTTGTCAATGTGAAGGTCATGTTGAACTAGAAACAAAGTCAAAAATTCTTGTTTGAGTTACCAGGATTTGTTCAATGTTTTTTCACGTCTTGCAGCCAGGGTTGATTGATTTAAATCATTTAATTTAAATCATGATTTAAATCAAGCAATAAAATTCATGATTTAAATCAAATTTTAAAAGTCAAAAAAATCATGTCGTTTTGGAGCTTTGTGTGATGTCTATGACACACTTAATTAGCATTCTAATAGGTTTTCACATAGCCTATACAGCAGGAGTTCCCAACCTTTTTCTGAACATTTACCCCTTTAGCATTTCAATAGATGAGCATGTACCTCTAAAATTTCCTATGAGAAAGAGCCTGAGTAAAATACTAAAATTATACTGAAATTTTAATACAACTTTTAGAATCTGGAAACTATAAAGGTATACTCCATTTTCATGTCTCAAATTTAATTTGTTGCAAATTTACAATAAATGTACCCCTGGGGTACATGCACCCCAGGTTGAGAACCTCTGCTATACAGTATTAGTGTAGAAGGCCAAAAGTTCTAATGACGACACAAGTTGAAACCATTTGAAGTTTTATCAATCATAGCAACTGTGAGGTCACACGGAACAGGACTATTCGGTCTGGGCCATTTCGGTCAAGACATTTCCGTACGTAAACAACCTTACATTCCTTTAATTAAATGATTATAGGCAGGTGAAATGTCACTCTAGCTGGTGTTATACCAACTCCCTTTGAGGAGTCATGATTGCGATGAAATCTAAATTGTAATTATGACTTTGAAGAATTTGTATTTAATTGCAAAATGTCGACAATGATTTAATTTGCTTGTTGATGATTATGTAAATCATATGTTGATACTGATTAACTGTTGGATCTTGGATCATGTTTGTAGTTTTTTTAAATAAAACTTCTCGTGGATGTGGGTATGTTTGCATTAAAATGTGAACATGTAAGATTTCTGCAAGATTTCATAGTCTGACTGAAATGTCCCCAGAATGAATCGGCCAGACCGAAAAGTCGCGTACCTGAGGTCACAGATTCTATGCCATTCAACTGCAAAAATGACATGTGGACTAAAATCACTAGCCCTTGCAGATTCAAAAGTCATGACTGTTAGAATGCCATAAGTTTGAGAGTGTAGATTGGCATAAAGTGAAAATTGCATTTAAATTCCATCCAATATGAAGGCTGTTGACTATAAACATAGTTATAGAACATATTTTGGATTCATGAAACAGATGTATTATTATTATAGGTCTTTAACAATTTATGCATGTGTGCCATGAGTGTCAATGAAATTACTAAACTGGCAGTTTCAGTATTGGTATTTCAATAAATATTTCATTTTGTTCATCGGTACTAGTGTTATGAACTTATTCGCATTAAGGGATTTTGCATCAGTGCAAAAAAGTTTGAATGAAAGTTCAGCTATTTCTGGTCAGGGTTGATTGATTTAAATCATTTCATTGAAATCAGTGATAAGATCAATCAAAGAAAACAAGCAAAAATCATACACAGTTTTAAAGCTTTGTGTGATTTTTAGGACACATTTAATTAGTATTTTAATCAGTTTCACTTATTATTAAAGAAGGCATAGACTTCTAATGACAACAGAAGATATAAAAGCAATTAAAGTTTTATCAATCATAGCAACTCTTGCTGTACTAGAAGAAACACAGCACAAAAAAACTTATATTGAAACAAACTTTTTAATTTAAATGAAAAATTACTATTTGTTTAGTGGGCACCCTCTGCACAGTAAATAAAAAAATCATTAAAATAAAAAAAATCTGATTTAAATCAAAAAAATCCGATTGTTTTTTATTTATTTTTTTAAATCATGATTTTTATCAACCCTACTTGCAGCTTACAGGCCAGTGTGCATCTATTTGTACATTTAAAAAATTGTATCAGGTATCCATACAATCATTAATTTTCCTTTGTTTAGTTTGTCTTTGTAGATTTTGAGAACCTTGCAAGCAGACATCATTCTCTTGCAATGAAAAGGTGGTGCAACTTACTATTTTGAAATATTAATGTTACTAATGTGAATTGATAATATTTAGATCTGTTCAAACAGCACTGTATGTTCTGGGCTATGAGCAGAGAAGTATTGTTTAGTTCAGCAAGACAACCACATGTTGAAAATCCTGTGCAATTTCTGGGATTTACAGCACTTTGGGAAATAAATTATTGTATTTATGTGGAGAAACAACTTGACACATGCTAAATGTGGTACATTTAAGTTCTGTAAGAATGAGCAGGTAGTGTCAGTTTGACGTAAAGTTTTCAAGTACACAGGAAAGCAAAGCCAACAAGGGATCCTGAGGGAAGAAAAGAACAGTTGTGCTGTGTAGCAAACCAGCAGGTGATTCTATGTGATGGTTTTTGCTCAAATTTTGAAGTTGCTATGAGTTTTGCAAGGTTTCAAGCCATGTATTACCAAAAAAATTTTCTCCGTGTTTGTGTTGAAGATCAGCAGTACAGTATGGTTCACCGTATGTTCCTTAAAAAAATTCCTCATCTGTGTTCTAAAAGAATCGATATGCCAATGAAAGTGCCCACAGCATGAGAAACAATTGTCATGGCAAATACTTAAGTTCCATTGGTTAAAAATTAAAGCTAGTCCTAGTCTTTAGCATAGTACTGTAGTAATATGGTTTGTGACCGTCTGCCGTGAGGTAACATATGTACATTTCGTGCAGCCATCTGTAGCTGTGGTTCAAGAACAATTTGTTCCTAAAGATCCTCCAGCACAGTACGAATTCATTGCTGATCCGCCGTCNATATCTGCTTATGATTTAGATGTGGTAAGTTCTCATGTATTAGTGTTTATCCGGCTCACTTGCGTATTCACAAATAAAAAACTGCTTGCCAGTGCAGTGCCGCTCGAAACATGTGACAGGCTTTACCGCATGGTACAGATTAGGAAAGAACCTTCGCGATGTGCAAGATGGCGGTCTATAGCAATTCACAATGCTTGTCTGTGTTATTGGTGCTCTGGGTCGTGTTGTTATAAAGTTCTTATTTTTTGGATTGGGAATGCTCGCAAACTGCACTTAGTCAATCTACAAGCGTGTCTCATACGTCCGTCTGACAAGTGGACCAATCGTAACTCACTTTAAAAGTTGCCACGAGAGTTGTTGTTCCAGGGATGCACTTCAGCATGCCGAAGAAGTAGCTTTTTTCTCAGTTCACATTTGAACTTGATTTTTCAGCTCAGGAGATCAAGGTCAGGTCTGCTGAACTTACTGGATTGCGTGATTAATGCGCTGAACTGTAATATTGCGGAGAGTAAGTTCTAAGCTTTCCGCCCGAAACAGTCGATGATCCGATTGCGGAAGGCACTGCTGGTATTGTTTAACTCACAGTGGAATCATTGATAACTTTTCGCTTTCAGCGGAAACAGCATTGTGCTATCCATTACAAAGCACGTCTACCGAGTGCAAAATGAAATAATATTCAGTTGTCTGACGAGTGGGAAAACCACAAACGTTCTGAACATCCAATGTTTTTAACGTAAACAGCTTTCTATTTTCGTTGGACAGTGGCTTGCTGTGTTTCTAGCTGTTTGGTTAACAGCCGAATAAATACCATTAACCAGAATAAATACAAAACCAAGTGCAAGTTTTTACTAACCTGTAACAAGTCGGTAAAGTCTAAATTCCAATAAACGAAAGAAATGCCTTGCTACTGACAGGTCAGACTCACTGCTCAATTCGTCGCTCGAAACGGACGTTCGTTTTTGACGCAACTGATGCAGCGCGAGGCGAAGAACTTCCAATTTGATTTTCTGCGTCCCCAGCATTCGCTGTTCCAGTACTTCACAAAGCTGTGTGAGCAGTACAGCAAGGTGGGTGCCTTGCTGCAACTGTCGCCGAAACTTTTGCGTAGACAACATGGTTGTCGGTTCGATCTGAATGGATTTGTTGAATGAAAAGTTTACATTAATTGTCAAACCAATTAAAAACCATGTGCTGCGCGTGAGAACCATGTGATGTGCCTGAGAATGTGCGTGCTGTTTTTTTTTCACTGAGACATGTCGTTCATTTTTTTTGCTGAGACATTTCTGTCATTTGTCTCACAGTTGTGTTAAAACTAGTCGTAACAGTGTTCATTAGCCTGTATTTTCAGATATTCTGACCGAAATTACTTCATTTTTTCGGTCATTTCAAAAACATTTCGGTCCATGACAGGTTTTTCAGTCGCATACATAGAAGCTTGCGAGGTTTTTATGTTCAGGAATAATGTATGGCTGTGCGGTCCCTTGGTCTTAACCGCGAACATTGATCCGTTTGCAGATTCTGATACCGCCTAAGAGTGCTCTGGAAAAGCTTGATAAAGAAGGCAATAACCCGAAGGTGGTCTTGGATGAGGTACGGATGTATGCGCCTTTGCGTTTGCCCAAAGTCAATTTCAAAATGTTCTCTTTCAATCCGAAGTTATTTGAGCTTTTAGCTCCACACAGGTCATGAAAACCTCTCTGATAACCTTCTGTATTTCAAAAACGATTTTTATTGTGAACACTGCGCGGACAAAAAGTTCTTCTGAGGTAGCTGAGCAACTCATCGCATTGTCCGAATTCTCCGTCTGCTCGCCTTGTTCCTGCCAGTCTCACAACAACTCTGCTTGTTCGTGACATCAGGTGAAGTACCGAGTAGCGTGGACGCGGCACGAGGAGCGAGTGAAGCAGAGAGAACAGGCTGCCATTGAGAAGGAAAAGCTGCTCTACGCGCAGATCGACTGGCACGATTTTGTGGTCGTCGAAACGGTTGACTTCCAGCCCGAGGAAAGAGGTTGGTTACGCGTGTACCCAGGGGCGTAACGAGGTTAGATGGCGCCCGGGGCAAGAAGCAAGTTTGGCGCCCCCATATTCGAGCCTGAGGTCTTTCGGAAGCAAATGTGCTGTATTGAAGTACTTGCGACATTGTTTGGATTTCTCAGTGTCCCCAACAGTCATTCGGCGCCCGGGGAATTGTGCCCCCTTGCCGCCCCTCGTTACGCTCCTGCGTGTACCCCCCTGAGATGATATCTTCCTGTCATAATTCCAAATACAGTGATTCTTGTGAAAACGCAGACGTTTTCAATATGATAAAAAATAGGGAGGGAGGAGTTTAGTGCCATTCTTATTTCCGACCGAATATTGCAGAGAAGCGGATGATTCTTGTCGAAAAAAGTCAAATACAAATTGAATAAATAAATAGAATGCGAAATATAGGTGTTTTAGAATTGCATTTTATGTTTTTTTCCAGGTAATTTCCCGCGTCCAGTATCGGTCGACGAGCTCGGAGCCCGCTTGCTTCAAGAGGAACGCCTTCAGAAGTACGGCGAGGAGGCCTTGCAGGAGGACAGCAAGGAAGATGAGGAGGAGGAGGAAGAAGAAGTAGAACAAAAGGACGAACAGCCGCAATTGGTTGATATGGACATGGAAGAGGCATGTGTTGCTTTGTGATTTGCAAGTCTTCAAATCGTTCTGCTTTTGTAGGCAAAGTGTTTTTGCTGCACGCTCGAGCCTGAGCTTAGCAAACAGGAAAGAGAATTCCGGACAATTTGCGTAATGGCATTGTGTGGACGGAACGAGTTGAGCAGCTCGTTGTTGTCGGCCTGTTGCGTTTGCCAGCATCAGCCTCGGAAGGGGGCTTTGTGCCCCCTGGATTCCGCTATTTGATATTTTCCTGTTAGCTTTGTAGAAGAAAAGTGTTTTTTTCTTAGTGTCGAGGTGGTAAAGTGAAATTTCACCAGTGTTGACCCCCTCTTGGAAAAAATTATTTTTGATCACCCCTGGAAAGGATTTTTCCGACTCCCATGTTTCCCTGCGTTAAGAAATAATTCATTTTGCAGTTTCAATTGCTTTCTCTTCAGCGAAATGATTTTAACACTCAAGACTTTTGAATTTTACTGGAATCATTAGATTTTTTTGCATTTTACTTTTTTCGTTTTGGTTCCATCGCTTTGGTCACCTAAACGGTTATTAATTCAGCGTTGTCATCAGTTCGCGCTGCTGTTTCAGAGCTCGGAGGAAGAGGAAGAAGAGCCAGCTCCTCCGATACGTCGACCTGTTGTCCAGCCGGCTCCTCCAATCGCACCGCCGCCGCTGAAGGATGATATCATAATCCGCGACTACAACCCGAAGATGCGAGGCGAAGTGCAAGACATGAATAAGGTTCGAACATGCTACGCTGTGTGGTTTTCCTCAACACTCTGCGTGCAAAACTTCTGATGGGACATTTTTTGTTGAAGCGATGCGATGTGCACTTTAGCGCTTTGTTTGACGTTGATCGCGCTTGTTTCCTGCAGCCTGGAATGGACAGCTACATGGTGTCGCCCATCACTGGGGAGAAGGTCCCCGCCGGCAAGATCCAGGAGCACATGAGGTTCGGTCTGCTGGATCCGAGCTGGAAAGAGCTGAAGAGGAAGCAGATCGCTGAGAAGCAGCAGGAGGAGGAAGTTTTTGCCGCTGGTGGGCGACGTTCAGTGCTTTGGATCCGTGATTCGTTTTCTGGCACTCCCAAGATCAATGTCTGGAGCAATTAGGCCAATGGTTTTCAACCTTTTTTGTATGTACTGCGACCCATTTTAGCAACCCACTATAACCCAATAACCCCCTTCCAAAACTCGAACCAACCAAATGTAATGCAGCAGTGTGCGTAAAATATCTACTCGCGACCCCTCCCAAAATTGTTCACGACTCCTCTGGGGAACCCCCAGGTGGAAAACCACTGAATTAGACCGATATTTGTTTTGATGAGGAACCTTGTGAACTTCGTTGTCTTCGCGTTTGTAAATTCGTCGAAACAAAAAAGCTGCGAGCAGGTTGGACGCATGTTTGGACGCATTTCACGCGTTTTGATACTTTCGTGCGCGGTACATGAANCATGCGGGTCGTCCGCAAGTTACTCACATTCTTTACCTTCAAAGCATGAAAGTGCAAATCTTTTCTCTGTTCTGTGCAGGCAGCGACATCGAAGCGTCGCTCAAAGGCTTGGCTGAGCGTCGTACTGATATCTTCGGTGTCGAGGAAACGGCGATCGGTAAAAAAGTCGGCGAAGAAGACCAGCCATCCGACGAAGTGGTACGACGCGCTCGTTTCGAAGCAGGCCAGCAACCGGGGCGGGGGGGACAGGGCGATTGCCCCCCTCGGAATTTTCAAACAGTGTGAAAGCGTCAAAAAGTTTTTTTAGGTGTTAGGTACAACAAGTCACAATCATTTTGCTGCCCCTCCCCGAAAATTCTAGCTGGAGCTGGTTGCACCTCTGTTTCGAATCAACAACCGTTTGGGAATGGCCACGTCTGGCACGCGCTGTGTTGAGCTTGCTGTGCTTACGCGTCGAAGCGATGTTTGACGGCGGCTTGTATGTTTTTTAAACCCGAGAGGCGAAACCGAACAAAAGCGAAAAAACGTGCACTGTGGCCAGTGGTGTAACTAGAGGCTTGAGCCAGGGGGAGAAAAACTTAGCTGAAGGGGGCCTACTAGTCAACACTCAGAAAAAAGTTAAGAAGTGACAGTGAATCCAGATATCGTGGATGTCTATACTAACTAAAAAAAAACGAAAACACCCCGAAAAACGCAAGAAAACAACAACCTACTGAAAACCAAAAAAAACTAAAAAATATCAAAATGTCAGCTGAAGGGGACCCAGTTTACACATTTAGCTTGCCAGGGGAGGCGGCTTGCCCCCTGTCCCTCCGTCCGTTACGTCACTGGCTGTGGCCCGTTTTGTCGAAAAGATAAAACGAGATAGAACATAGGCATCAAAAATCAAATGAAAACAAAAGCTGCGCAAATAGCGACACAACGGGAGATCGCTCAGAAATTTCTCCGCACGCTGTCCTGCGCTGCGCGATCGATGAAAGCGCACGTTTTTATGAACGTTCTCCACTGCAGGTTGCTTGGGACGGTCACTCGAGCAGCGCTAACGCGACGCGCGAGAAAGCGAAGGCGAGCGTGACGATCGAGGAACAGATCGAGCACATTCAAAAGACGCAGGGCTTGCTGGTTGATGAAAACCTGGAGAAGATTGGACCGAAGGTGAGGGTGCAGTGTTTGAGATGGCTGTTGAGGAATGAAAATAGTGCGCTAGCGAGGTTTATGAAAGTTACGCGTTTTTGTTCTTCGGAAGATTGTAGTTAGTCGGATTTGAAATGCGAACGGGAAAGAACAAATGTCACTTTTTTCTAAATAGTTTTTTTTTAAAGGAAAATGTTACGTGCCCGATACCTGCAAGGACCCGAAAAATTTCCGACTAAATTTCATATAATTAGAGGTGTTTTGAGCGCCATCGTTAGACGCGTACAATGTGTCTTTTGTATTATGCGTAGCAAAGCATTCATTATTACCATTTAATAATATTGGTTGCAGTATCCGTTCAGACATTTCCCCTGGTAATTTTATCTGGTTCTAGGGTCCCGATTTTCCCGAATCGGGTGTCACTAAAACACCTTTAAAAAGCCTGCTTAAATCTTGTATTGATGTGTCTTAAGCATTATTATTTGACCCTGGGTAAGTAAGCATCTTGTTCCCTGAGTTGGTCTTTTGCTCACACTATCCAAGTTAAGGGTCGTGAGAACACTTGAGACGAGACAATAGCTGCTTGCATCGTATCGCGCCCTGTGCAGCAGNCAGGGCTNAGNTCTCGGGTCCTTCCAACGTCACGATGCATTTGCTGTTCCTTTTTTTGCGCCAGACCACAGAAGACAAGCCCAAACTACCGGAGCCAAGGCCCGTCGAGGCGCCAGTGTCCATGCCGCGGCCCGTCGTCAGCGCCGCCCCTCCCCCACCCGTGCAGATGCAAGTTGCCCCCCAGGTGAGGCGTCAGACGCGCTAGCGACGGCGTTCCGCGTTGATTGAAACAACGAACGTATTCGCGAGTCAGGCTCCTTAGACGTGCAGCGTCTGACGCGTGATATTTTATGATTTGTTATCAGTAACTTCGTAAATGTCTTTTTTGTATTAGTGCGACTCCGCAAGAATACCCATGTATATTAGATATACAGTATGAATCCTTGCAAGAAGTTGTTCGAGAAACTTTTGGTTGCTATCTGACATTTTGCATGCGTGTGCACGCTTAAAACGTCTCTGGACGACTGGTACAGTATGTGACGAGATTGTCGTCTCCGATTCGCCAAAGATCTGTCGCAACCATAGTACCCAAACAAGAAGGAAGTTAATGACATACGGAATTAAGCCCCTAACTGTCGGGAGCTAACAAATGAAATGTCTCGGGTTAGTTTTGCAAAGACGTCAAACAATTGTGAAGTTATTCTAAGAATTGGATGGTAATTACAAAAATCCAACCGTGCATTGAAGCCAGGACGCCATAATATGTCTCGGCCCTAACCTTGATCTCTACTTGCGTCCCAGCCTGTCCTAACACCAGTCGTGATGAGACCAGTCATTCCAGTCCAGCAAGCCAACCCGGTGGTGGTGGTGCAACAGAGGATGCCAGTGGTCCAAGCTCCCCCTCCGCCACAGCTCAGTGAGTGACTTCGTGTTCGGCATCTGCGCAGTGTGGAGCAAAAGCGTGTCGTCTGTTATGTCGATGAATGAGTTGATAAAAAATTTTGTTTCCGCTGTTTTTTCAAACGCGTAACTGGTGTTCTCCGCACGCACCAGTGATTTTACAGTAAATTATCCTGCAACGCAACATTTATCACCGCTCACTTCGTCGCTGACAATGCCTTGCCGGACATGGTTCTTTATGATTTTCGCCTATTCTAAAATCTTTTTTTGTCTGCTGCTCCGAAATGCTATCACCAAACCGTTTGCCTGTTGTCCGTAGGCGTGAGGTTCCATACAGGTGGGGATGTAACCAAGACCACTGCCCGTAATTTATTTCTCTCGAAATACTTTCTCGCAGTTTCATTTCTGTCGAACAGGTTTCTCTTTTTTGTCTCTCGAATGAGCGTTGCTTTTGCCATGTTTGCTATAAGCATCTGCTCGATTTTTTCCGATAATTGCCACGCAACGACCAAAACAACCACCTGTTGCCATGACCACAGACATGGCCCGCGCTACTGAATAGAGCGACAACTGTAGTCGACCGCCCGCTCGACGCGTTCGTGTTTGCGCAGTCGCCGTGCAGCGTCCACCGATGATGATGCAAGCGCCTCACGCCATGGTCCAGCAGCGAGTGATGGCCCCACTGCAGCCCGTGCCCCCGATGGGAGCTCACCCCGCGATGATGGAGGGACCACCTCTGGCCAAACGGCCGCGGACCGAAGCGGACCTCCTGCCGGCAGAAGCCTTTCTGCAGCATAACGCGTGAGTTGTCGGGGTCAAAGGTTACGTCGTGGTTTGGCGGCNCAAATAAGCCTTGTGATTGNATCTCGTGAGCAGGGTCCTCAAACTCNAATTGCTCCGAGGGCCAAATCAGGGCTTATGAAGTAACCCGAGAGCCGCAGTATCACGCTTACGCAACAATGGCGGTACTGGAACCTTACTAGAAACAGCTTTTACACCTTGTTTCTCGCAAAAGGTATCATGAGTTATAGGCAAGTCATCTCTAGCTGTCTCTACATTTTTTGAAAGGAACTTGTTCACTCGTTGACCGGGCACTTCAGAACACCGGTGAAAGTGTTTTCATTTAAAAATTCTCAAAAATCATCGCGGGCCGCGAAAAATGCCCTCGCGGGACACATGGCCCGGGTGTTTGAGACCCCTGCTCTTGACCTTCTGCAATTACTAAAAACTTACCAGCCAGCTAGCTTCTCACATGCACTAGCTAGAATAGGGCATGTCTATGGGCGTATTTTCCCTTTTGCTGTTGAGGAGAGACTTTTCTTGTTGGTGGATGAGAGATATTTTATATATACAGAGGACCAGCGACATTCCGTGTGCAGTGTCCCAATGTACCGGACAAGGCCGAATGGAAGCTGCAGGGCCAGGTCCTCACTTTTACGCTGCCATTGACAGACGAGGTGAGAGCTGTGACGTCACCGACTGTTTTATTCTTCCGATGCAGAAATGTTTTGAATATTTTTGCAGATTTTGTTCATGACGAATTTATTTTCCTTAAGGTGTCCGTGATAAAAGCAAAGGTCCACGAGGCTACGGGAATGCCAGCCGGAAAGCAGAAGCTGCAGCTTGACGTAAGCGCAGTGGTTTTATTCAGATGCGGTTGTTCAAAGCTTCCGCCACCCTGAGTGGCGGGAAGGGGTATTTACAACGCGTTATCGGTAAAATCCGTTAAGGTTTCGATGTTAAAATGCAGAGAAAAACATCGCATTTGGTTAAATTCTTGCCAAAATGCTGCCACTCAGCAGAAAAAGACTGTCCTGCGCACATTTCCTAAATCGTCTCTCTGGAATAATTTCGGAGAGAAGGCTAGCGGAGTAGTTGTTTTTTGTGCATTCTGGATCGTCCCGGTAGCTCTTCCGCACACCGTGCCCCTGGTAAGAGGGCGACAGTACCAATATACAAGGTCGAGAGTCGAACTCCTGACCTACCACCGGACAGGAGACACCACCAGGCTACGGGCTGGTTTTTAAAATTTTACACCAACTTCCGGTGAAAACGCACGCACATTCCGCAAAAGCAGAGATTTACTCCTGTTTGAGCCAAATAAACTGTTGAAGGGCATATCGACTCAATAACCTTTCGGTTCCTTCAACGCCCTGGCGTCCTTGAAATCAACTGCACTATGGCTGCCCGTTAGAGGCAAGTTACATTAAGTTAACTGAACCATCAACTTTGTTTACAGGGTCTTTTCATCAAGGACTCCAACAGCTTGGCTTTCTATAACATCGTGAATGGTGCGCTCATTTCACTGCAAGTCAAGGAGAGAGGTGGAAGGAAGAAGTAGAACGATGCTGGAAAAAAAGCCTTTTTTATTTGTATAAAAAATAACATCAGCGCGTAAAACAACAAACGGCAAGAAACACACACAGGCAGCGAACCAACTACGGACGGAAACGTAATGTAGGACAGCAATCGACGATAGTACGGACGGTTCTGATGTGGGTCATGGTAGCAGCAGCGGTTACATCAGCATCACTGCGTGCAGTACAAGGACATCTGTTCAGTCATTTCTTTCTTGGTCATGTCGCCGAAGAGCTCGGGATGCTGCTTCATCAGCTCGAGTATTTGACCAAGTTGCGCTTCTTGCGCTCTGTTGATGCACAATCATATAAAACAATGTTTACCAAGTTGTGCTTGCGTGGCCATGTTGCGAGCGAAGTTTCAAAATAGAAGGGTAGCGTCACTAGCTGCCAAACCAGAATAAAATGTTTTTAAACAACAGGGGGGGTTACTAATTCGATTCAGATAAACAGATCCACGCCAACAATCGATTTACAGACAAAACAATTTTTACTTTTGTTCTTCCTTGAGTTTGTCTCCAGGTAGTATTTGCGTTGGTCCCGACGGCAATTCTTGCGAACAATCGTCTTCGTGCAACAATTTACCTGAAACGGAGCAATGCTGTCTTTATATACGGCCGGTGAGAGGGGGGGGGCGACGACAAAAATATGCGGGACGAGCAAAAGGCTTTTACAAGGTTTGAGGGGAACGGAAAAAATTCAAAAA
>JGI24159J19872_10006215_pt1 | contig 15518 bp, 12 predicted proteins | sample Ectturendosymbi4_FD_19872 | JGI IMG/M metagenome (IMG submission 19872) | reverse complement strand
GTGCGCGTGCCATGCTCAAGCGCACAGCAACGATAACACAGGCAGATGCAGTGAGTCAGACCCTTCGATCCGGAACCGTCGCTTTTATTCTTTGCGTTGCGCCATTGAAGTGGCGTAGATATCTGCATCAGCAAAGGCAATTACCGTAAAGTTTCTTGTCTGAGAGAACACAACATGCAAGGAACTTCGCCCCCTTGAGTTAACAAGCAATGTAACTACAGAATTTGCCTATAATGGCACCTCTAGGGGATTGCATAAAGAACGTTATTGCCGAATTGACGTTACAAGCGCATTGAAATCCATATAAAAGATGCCATCGGGACCGAACAAAATGTAACGTTATATAGGCGAATTGACGTTACAGAGAAGCCGTTATAGGCGAATTTAACTGTATAAAACAGATTTACAAGAGGTTTCAGGCTTCATTCGGATTACACTAAAAAAGTTAGTTTCAGGGCATATCGTTTTTTTCAGGGCAAATGTTTTCCGTCCCCCCAGTAAAATGCCTTCCCGTACGCCTATGAGTACAGTAAAAATCTTACCTAGTTTGTTTCGGGGGGAGCATGGCCTCTTCGGCCTCGTTATGGCTGCACTACCGATAAACTGCTACAAAGTTACCCACTCTGAACATCAGACATCACAGTATCATTTTTGAAAGTATGCATCGAATGCATTTGTTGACGTAATGCTACAAATGTTTGATTACGTTTTTTCTATTTCTATCTTTAAAACAATATAAACACATTTAGTCGTCTTTAGTCAGAATAAAATACTGTAAAAATCGTCTTAGTCAACAGCAAAGCACAGTCGATTGAACAAATGTTAAATACCGCTTGGCCATCCCCATCTGTCCACAGTAAACCAAGATTGCTGCCTATTGACACGTATCCGTTTTCCTGCTCTATTGGCAACAAGAAAGCAGAAAATTAAACACACTGCAAGATACCTAGACGCTTCCATCTGCAAGTGTTACATACCAGGTTCATTCACATTCAAAGGCGTGTTAATGAGGAGGGGCAAAGGGAGGCACAATTCGCGTGCGCCAAATCATTATGGAGGTGCCGAATGACTGCGGGAGGCGCCAAATAGTCCCAACAGTGTCACAATTACTTTCTTCAGTACAGTACATGGGGGCGCTAAACTTGCTTCTTGCCCCGGCGCCATCTAACTTTGTTACACCCCTGTACACAGTTGACTTCTTCGTTTGCTTATAGAATGCGCTACTGAGATTGCCATAAGCTGCATTAACAATATGTCTTTCTCGTACATTCACTTTGACAGAAAAATGCAGTTTTTCGAAGCAAACGCACGTTTAACGAACGTTTGACGCGTCATAAAGCAAAATTTTGTATGAGCAGCACAACGCTGTTGGAAACTGGCAGAAACACTATAAAGTCTTTTCAAAATGTAACTCTTGCTTACTAACTACATTTTTTCAGTGTGGTCTACTGCAGCATAAGACTTTAGTTGCACTCGTGCAGACAGACACTTGTTACACTTTAGCACAAGCAGCATGCTCTGTAACACGCAACCGATTGAGAGGATGTCACGTTATTGCCGTTAACGGGAAGCTGACAGCGCTGAAAGTTTTATCTGCCAACAAAACGGCACAAGAACTGAGCCACGAGCAAACTTTAGTTTCACATCGGCCAAATGTGAAACTTTCAAGCAGCTTCATATTCTTTCATAATAGTAGAAAGTTGAAAAAATAATGTTAGGGTTTACAATTTAATTTTTGATGGTCGAATTTGTATGAAATATCGTGTGAGAACCTGTAAACAAAGAGTGCAGAGCGTCTATCGATGTTCTTGTATCCTAAAAAAACGTCGCAGAGACTAAAATAGGTCATCAACTTCTGAGCAAAAACAAAATCGTATTAAAAAAAAGATGTTAGGCCGTGATTGCGGGATGCTGACCCCTACCCAGTATCATAGGTGTAGGAACAGACAAATTTTTGGGGGTGTGACGGATTTTTGCCCGAAATTCCACAAATTGCCCGAAAAATTTATGGGCCACTTTTTGCGCATATATTTTCTCATGAAGACCATATTTCGGATGACCTCCAAAGAAAGTTTTTTAGTGTCATTTTTGCAAATCAAAGCACGTTGGAGCCAATTTATTTCATATCAAATCACGTTGGGCACCATTTTTACACGTATTTTCAGGAAGTTTGCCCAGATTTTCAGGGATTTTACGAAGGCTTTTACAGATTTTGCCCAGATTTCCAAGTATTTTTCCCGGATTTTCATCAGTTCAAAACTTTTGAGGGTGAACTTGCACCTCTGCACCCCGATCTCCTGCACCACTACCGAGTATACCCCCAATGTTGGGTGGTGCGGGAGAGGTTGGTGAGTCTTTGCATATATAACACACTTCTGTGTTATATAAGGTGGTACAGACTCCTTTCAAGAATTCTATACATCGCCTTAGACTTCGCGAAGAGTTTAAGGGTGTTTGCATCGTTGCACAAGGCTGCTCGTAACTTTGTTTCAACAATGCACGTGCGTATATTTTAACGCCTACCTTACAAAATGTGTACACGGAGCAGCATGTACACAAGACCGAAACTATACCTGGGCAAAGTATGCAAGCTTTTTCAAGGTACTCTGGGTGAATCTATCAGCCCCTTAGTGGTAAGAATGATGGGTGGTTCCATCAAATACACCGTCCGGCTGGGTTGAAACAAAATTGCGGTTTGGCACCCTGAGTTATTTTCACCAGACGATATCCATATGTCCAGCTTGCCATTACGCAAAGCGCCTGTTTGTATGACTGCAATAAATTCACATTACCGAAATTAACAGCATGAAGATCCCATGGAATTGCGAGAATTTCTTAATAAATTTGTTTTGCATTTTAGTGTAACTAAATGTGTATGTGTGTGTCAAGTGGAACGGCGTGACTCTCAATCGAACCAAGATAATTTTGGAAAGATGCAAAAAATGGCTACGCTTTGTCCACCTCGAAAAAACGTATGACAGAGGTTTGCGGGAATACGGTGTGGATGGCCACCTGGTACTGGCCGTCAAGTTACTAATTCCTTCTACGAGGCTTGTGTGCGCGTCATCGTCAAGAAGTCAAAACCGTTGGGCGTGGTGTTCGACAGAGACAGGGTTGTGTGCTGGCACTAGGCCCGTAGCCAAGGCGGACATTCGGGGGCAGTGACGCCAAACCTCTTTTGTGTCCTCAAAAATCTTTTGTGCGCAGAAAAAAATTGCTTTAAACGTATAATAAAATCAACAATCTTTCCTCCCTAAAATGTATTTCGCACCTGGCATCGGGCCTAGCTGGCACCACTCCTCTTCATAGTCTATAACTTTGTATGAATTGCATCAACACACACAACCATGGCCGGGTAAAGGGTGGGCAACAAGGGAAATTTCCCCGGGCCCCCACTGCAACGGGGCCCCCGTGATGAAATTTATTTGTATCAAATAAAATGCTCGTTTGAAAATCTTTTGTGATTCAGAAGCGATACAAGAAACAACTCTATATTATATTCCTATGTTGCGTTTAGTATCAGTGGCCCCCAACAGCAACTGATTTATCTACAAGTTTGACTGTCTGCCAGTTTTAGTAATTGCTACTGAATAGCCTATATGTATTTTCGGTTTTGTTCAATGCAAATATATTTGGTTTCGCCGGTAACTTTTTCCTAATAATCGTTTTTTGGGCATGGATATGACTCTCTACTCGTGCATCACGCCTATTGTACAGATGTCGCGACAACGTTAGTGTTTGCGTGCTGAAGCTAGTGGTTGCTGACTGCTGTTTAGTATCAGTCAATGTTGCCATTGGGTCAGTCTCGTTAACATCAGTTGCTGCATTTTTCGACATCAGATAACATCAAATTTTTACGCTGCAGTTTCATATAAGCTAACTAGCCTGTGAATTATTTTTTCTTAGCAAAAATACACTCTAGTATTTACTTCTCGCAGCTAACTGTGTGTGCATTTGCGTAATCACATTTTCCACTACCGGAAAAAACAAACGGGAATCTTGCGAATCAGCGAAAAGATAATTTGTACAAACGATGACGTCATGAATTACGTCATAGAGGCCATCTACTAAAAATTGCCCCAGAACCCCCTGCCTTTAATCCGGCTCTGCTCACAACCCAGAGCAGGGTGTCACTTTGGAAGCTGCATCATGAACCGTTTGTTTTTTTTTTGACAATTTGGCACTTCTTGTATCTTCTCCACATATCCAACTACATTCAGTTTACAGGTCTGCAGTTACGAGCGGCCGAACGGGAATGAAACTTGGCACAAGAAAGACCAGGGTGTTAATGTCTCTGCATGAACCCAAGCCAGTGCACACTGCAATCGACAATACTCTATAGCAGGTCCAGGAGTTGAAATATCTTGATGTGGTATTCACGAGCGGCGGAACGCAGAACAAGGAGATTGATGCACGGATTGCTGAAGCAAACACATTTCTGCTTGACGTTTATCGCTCTGCGGTGACAAAACGGGAGCTTTCAAACACCTTTGTTCGGTCTTTGTTCTGATCCGCACCTATCGCCAGCCGTCACGAACCTTGGCTAACGCCTGATAGGATTTTTGTGAAGAGTTCACGGTATGACACACTTAACGACAAAGTTCGCGGCTGTGAAATGCGTAATGCTCTACATGTCGAGCCACTTCTCCCATATAGAGCATTTGTCAGGCGGGGGAACATACTATGCTTTGTCCCTCCCACTTTTTTTTCTTTAGGTGTTGCATTTGGAGATGTTTCAAAAATAAAAGTGACGTTTGTAACGATTTTGTGAAAAGTTTTTCTGAAGCGGATTTAGATGTGGTATTGCTGATTTTGATATTAAAGAAATTTTTTTTGATAAAATTATTTTTAGAATTTTGCAAGTTTCCACAGACCGTGACAAATTGTTAAATGCTTCTTCCCGACATTTAACCCAGCGTGACATGCAGTATGAAAGGTCACTGTCTCGAATCAATGGGAGTTTAACAGCAGCACGTGTGAGAGACGCACAAAACAACCGTGATCTGTTTCGTGCAGTTACTGGCTCTACAGCAGTGTTTTTCATCCTTTTTCATGCAGCGACCTATTTTGCAAACCAATTTAACCTAACGACGCCCTTCCGAAATTTTCAGTCAGGCATATGAAATGCAGTTGCGTTTGCACAATAGAAAATCACAATGATTAAAAAGTAATTTACGATATCACTATGTTGAACAAAGACTCTGGGCGGCAATTGCTCAGTGGTAAAGCGTCTGCCTCTCATTCTAAAGGTTGGTTGTTCGATCACTGAGTGAGAAAGAGCGTTCTCCTTGGGCAAGAGCGTTCACCTCAACTGCCCCAGCAAGAAGCACAATTCAGGCTTCGGCCTGCCGCCAGTTCCACAGTAATGTTGTTTAAAGCGTATCTTCACTGCATATACCGCGCTGCATAGACAGATGGTCGAAATTGGGAGTGATTCACCTCATGTTGACATATATGGCGGCGTCACAGGGAAAGGCTGTTGTTTGCGAAAAATGCCTAGAAGCACTTACATAGGAAATTATTTTGCGGTTGATAGATGACTAATGCAACGTTTGTATACATTTTTTAGGCATTTTGTTTGCGTTTCAAAAAAGTGCTTTGTGTCAGCTCATCCTGCTCTATCGCTTCCACTCACTAACCCAGTTCGACTTTCCGCAGCTTCAAAATCGCTTGTCTAATTGTGGCATTGTTCCAATAATCAGTATTACGATTAAGCCAAAATATATTGCGACTACAGATATACACATTACACACTACTTAAACTGCTACATGTCATGCCATTTAAATAATGAGCTGGGACCACGAAAACAAGTAGGCCTATTAAATGACATTTCGACATTAAAAAACAATTTTGGAGAAACGTTCCAGGCAGCAAGAATTTTCGTTGTTCTTAGAGTGTGTGCAATCCATGTTTGTTATTGCATAGCATTAAGTAAGTTTGAGCTAACAATTTTGTATGCGCGAGATTCTTGTTGTTTTTTTCAGGCCAGTACAAGCAGGTCCAATGTTGCTAAATGGATGATACACAACTATCAAGAAAGTCAGCAATATCAAGAAAACGGAGGGACGAGGGTTAGGTCTGTTTTCATCAAAGTGGGTGCTGAAAAACAATAGTGAATTAGCATACTGGATGATGGTTTACTGTTATGGAGCAAGCAACCTGCCCGCTAGAAACAGTTCACTCATGAAGCTAAATGGTAACTGCATCATATTTGTGTAAATTATGGGTACATTCAAATCAACCTGGATAAAAGAACTTGTTGGGAGAATTTCAGTACCAAACAGGTTGCTCTGGTAACCTACTATTTTCGATTGTCAAGAGTGTGAGACATGTGAAGCACATCGCAAGCAAGCTGTGTTTGCAGAAAATTTTAGAATACACGTAAAGATTTATCACTTGATTCTCCGTTGTGGGGGATACATATGCATCTTTTTACAAATGGATACGTAAAATGTTTTAATATCTTTATGCATAGGTGTAGGAGCAGGAAAAGGTTTGGAAGTGCGAAAGATTTTTGCCCGAATTTCCCCAAACTTGCCCGAAAAGTTTTCAAGCAACTCTTTGTTTGAGTATTTGAGTATTTCTTCCCATACAGATCATGTTTGGGATGACCTCCGAAAAAAGGTCTTCATGTGATTCTCCCCACGTTGGACGCCATTTTTATCTCTAATTTCAGATAGTTTGCCCAGAATTTCAGGTATTTTGCGAACGTTTTCATAGATTTTGCCCAGATTTTCCCGGATTTTGCCTGGATTTTCAGAGATTTTGCCCGGATTTTCGACAAATCAAAACGTATGGGGGGTGCGCTTGCACCCCTGCACCGCCGTCTCCTACACCACTGTCTTTATGTACACTGACAAAACAACATTCAAAGTAACACTGCGTAGACACAAGCAGAGATGATGACAAACATATTTATATTGAGGTTTTGTAGTCGTTATTAGTATTTATCTCATCATGGTTTAGTTGTGCACACCTGTGGAATCTGAAGAAAAGTAGAAACAAAATCGTGGAGACTTTTACAAAGTACCTATATGATACCAAGTAGTCGAATGTCTATGTGGTAGCCAGTACAAGGTACACACTACAACATAGGTACCATATGTACAACCAGACTCAGTTGATATGCAAGAGAATAGGGTCCAAATCAATATTATAATACATGTGAAGCAAATTTTTCTTTAGTTGTTGCAAATGTAGAAAGATCTTTCTTTTTCGTGTTCTTGTGTAGCCCACAGTCAAATCGGATGTACCATGTCCCATGTAGATACCCCGTGACGTGATTTTCTGAAGTGCCTCAAATAAAACTTTTTGACGCCAGTAAACTCTGCGACATCAATTGCGTAGGTGCAAAGATTTCTACTGACCTGATTGTTTTGACTTGCGCTGTGGTTGCATACGAGTTTTCTAGGTTTGCCAACTTTCCTTCCGCAGAAAACGTGACATCCTTTGACGTTACTCTGTTTTGATAATACTAGATATCATATACAGTAAATTGCGTTCATTGTAACTAAAGTAGGACTGATTAGAGCTGTCGAGAGTGAAATGCAAAAGTAAAGTTTTTAGTTGATACTTAGGAAACGAAAAAAATGTGTAAAAGCTCATGTGCAACTGCGCTGTGCGACATGAGAAACCACGTATTTGCTGATTTCCATACACCCAAAAAACTAAGAATAAACGTTTTTTTATAAAAGAAGCTGTAATTAGTACAAAAAAACACAAACAACAATTATAAAATGCCCCTGAGAGCAAAAATGTAACTTTCTTTTCCTTACTGCAAGATTAGCACATAGCCCAGAGCATTCTTTGAACTTGCATGAGTTTCCAGCTTCAAAACAACTTCAGCATTTGATAACTGTAGAAAGGCGCTTTGAGAGAGATATGCATTCGTAATCCTACACAATACTGGGAGATATAACATAACTCTTTTTCAGGAGATCTTTCAATCCTGAAACCCTGGATAAAAAATTCAGTTAATTGTATATCTCCCAGCAGACTGCTTCCGAAAATAAAGTTTCAAAAAGAGAACTCACAAAGTAAATTTTCACGTTGCTTTGCACGTGATCATGAATCAAACTATGGTCGAGCACAGAGTTTTAGAAATTTTGGTGGCCATTGTGATACTGTCACATCTAAAAACTAATGAAGCAGACGAAGTGTCTGCATAAAAATGGTGCATAATTCCTTTCGATTTTTTTGCAGACGAAGGCAACGTGGTTGTTAGTTATTTATCTTTGCTTTTTTCTTCTTGTTAAAAGTAAAGGATGGATCGCACGATCCACGGCTGATTGATCCGGGATTAGCTCAATCCACCTTTCTGAAATGAAATGTTTTCTGAGCTTCAATCCAGGATCGGCATGCTCCGAGATTGACCACCGATCCTGATCCAGATTTCTGAATGCCACCCTTAGGGGCAAGCGCGTTGCCAGAAATTTTAATAGGGGGGGGGCAAACAACAACGAATCTCAACTTTTAAATATATAATGCCCCTTGTTTTGATAGCATCATCCACAAAATGTGCCTTTTTTCTGGCACTTCTTTTTCTGAATAATTCTGTTCCGATTTATGCCGGCAAATAGAAACAAGTTTTAAAAGTTTTTTTTCAGTAAATTCCAAGTTTCTAATTTGACTAAAAGCCACCCTTTGGCCGAAAAACTTTCTTGCGAAAGCGTTTGTTAAAATCTTGATGCCATAAGTGCAAAATCTGCAGTACGCTTTTTCCAACAAACATTGCAGTTCAACAAGGAGTCATCGTGGCCGTCACTATGATTGCGCTTTTTGTAATTACACGTTTGTGATGTACACCAACACACGTTCAATCGAAGCCGAGTAGCGACTTTCATCTAAAACACCGACTCCCGAGGTATATGTCTACAAAATTTGTTCGCAAGTGGACTAAGTCGTGGATTTTGTCCAATTCTTGAGCGACTGGTTGACGTATGCAACTGATAATATGAACGCTAGAGTCCCTCAACGCGTTTGAAAAATGTTTGGATTTTATGTTATTAAACGCTATGAAATGCGACTGTGGTATAGCATTTTTGTACGCTACTTGCACTGAGGGTGCTTCCCATAAACGATTAGGTATTTATCTATCTAGCTTTACAGAGTTAACAGTAACATTAAAAAATATTATAACGGCAATTTTTTTAATTGGGGAAAGTTATATATGCCCCACAAGCAAACCTGTATATGTTTGATCCACTGAATCTATTCAAAGCATGCAAACGGTTGTGTATTTGCGAAAACGAAGTCACAATCGATTATTACCACGGCTCTGCCATAAGTTAAGAAATACTCGTTGCCGCAGCTTTAACACAACGGTTGGTTAGTTGATCTAGTCCAGTGGTTATCAAAGTATGGATCAAAACCCACAGTATGGTGGAGAAGGGTCAAAAAATGGGTCATACAGAGGCTATCCAAACGGAGTTGTAGATTTTCAACGTTGCCACTGCTTGTCTGTCTGTAACGTAGATTCTTGCGAAAAGAGTAGATTGTTGACATTAAAAACGAACTTAGCAACCTGATGCCAAAAATCATCCACACAATCAATATTTTTTTCATACGTTGTTTGAGGCTTGGGTCGCGAGGTGTTCACCAAACTCAGTTATTTGTAAGTAAATGACAGTGTCAATGGCCTCAACACTTACAAAATAAAAAGTATCTTTCTACTTTCGTTAGATGTTGCTGCTGACTCTTCGCGATGGAGCTGATAGCTTTCAAATTTGCTGTAGGATAGGGTGGCAGTTAACATCAGAAGATTATTGAAACACTTTCTGACTATGTACAGGTCGGACTCTGGTTACTTGACATAACTGTGTTTTTACTCGTCGGCAAGGTAAGAGAGATCAATGACGACACCGTTAAGGCTCCCACATATTTGTGATTGAACCGTCTCACTGAATTGTTTCTTAGCCAGGGCTTGAGCTTCAAGGCATGCAAAATATATATCACCGCAATATGCACGCATTTACTTGTAAACTGTAGCCTACAAAAACAAAATTCTACGATGTTCATTTAAAGCCACGGCTGATGACATTGCAGTCAAGGGCAAAATATACAGTATTTGTAGCATGCCGGAGTTATCAGAGAGGAATTTCTGCGATGTTCTTGAAATGAAGTGGGATGCAGCAAGCTGGTGCGCCACAAACAGCTGCCAAAAGCGTTACTCCTTGTTTTATTTTCGGTTAGTGATTCCAAGCGCGTATATAGGCTACAAATTTGTATTTCATTATCACCAACTTCCACACGGAGCATAAACCTCAGGTAAAAGTCAGCCATGGCGTGAATGCTCTAGCGCAGTGGTGGCCAACCTATGCCGCATGCGCCAAATTTAGCGCATTGGATGATTTGAGGTGGCGCATTGTACACCTGTAATCGTAATAAAGTAAGATAGTAAGCTTTCCAAATATTTTTATCGATTTTTTGTTTCGTACAAATCCTTTATGAGATGCCAGTTATCATCTTGATACAAACTTACAAGATTAAATTAAAAGTCTTCATTTCGCAATTAGAAAATGATGATATCAGCTAGTCTCAGTATTTAAAGGAGCAGATTGAATGTGCTGCTGATAATGGCAATTTGAGAAAATGCACTATAGAGATCAAGTTATTGCAAGACTCACTTGAAAATCGCTTTTGCGATTTTGCTAAAAAAGGATACTGTATTTTGTCATTTATAAGCCCATTCTCACTTAGTGAAAGAAAGATAATAAAAATGCCAAGTAACATGTCAATGGAACTTCTTGACTTCAAAACAATTTGATATTGAAAACAAAATTTGATGCGCTTTCTTCAGTCCCTGGTGCTTACGACGTGATTAATTTCTGGCGATTTTTACGTTGTGAAAAATACCCAGAACTAAGAAAATTTGCTCAAAGTCATATGTATGTCGTTATGAAACGACGTACACATGCAAATAAGCATTTTCATCCATGAAATTGATTAAAAGCAAAACGAGGTCGCGACTTACTGATTCAAAATTGAAGAATTTTCTGCTGCTGTCAGTAACAAATTTAATTCCAAACATTGAAAAACTAGTGAAATGTTTGATGTCTCATTAAAAAGTAAGTAAATTTGAGATTTATTTGCTGCTTTACCAGATATTCCATTTCTATTTGATTATATTACCTGGTAAATCACTAGGGATGTGAAGTCACATTGTTACAAAAAATATCCGACAGTATGGTGCATCTCTACTCAAGTTCGGAAAAATTGGCGTATGGTGTGCAAAAGCTTGACCACTCCTGCTCTAGCGTTTTCACTTTGCAGAATGTTTGATTGATCAAGGGCAATTGGTAAAACATTCTGCTTTGAACAGGTTCAACTAAAAGCTAAAGCATAATATTTTTTAAGCAGTTTCGCTGATTTGCACTGACGCATTTCTTTGACTTACACATCAAAATCTTCATTAACCTGAAAATTGTTAGTGCTGCTTTCGGAATTGGGGGGGGGGCAATTGCCCCCATTGCCCCCCTTGGCTACTCGCCTGCTTAGGGGTATGGCCTCCTGGTTACGCCCACACAATTGAAATTTCAGCAGGCCACACACCTGCCATGCCCAGGATGAATTTCCGGAGTTAAAACGACAAAAATTTGCAACTGGAACCTTCAAAACAGAGTTTATGTTATTTTTGGATAAGAGCAAAAAATGAATGCCCACTTATTTCTGATATAGCCACTCATAATCTCTTAGACTTTCGTACAACATATTTATGTGAAGCGGCATTCTCAAAATTGATAGTCATCAAGTACAAAAACCGATCCTTTTTGAAAAATATAGAGGAATGTCCTTCGTCACGCATTGTCATGTATTACCTACGAGTGGATGTCTGTGTACAAATCATCAGGTGCTTCCATCCCATTTGTTGTGTGCGATAACTTCCGCAAAGCGATTTTTTTTTTGTTAATTTGTTTTCACTTTACTGTTTCCATAATGTGGTAGTTTTATTACCTCTATAGTAACCTTCGCGGATTGTGTGCGTTTTTATAATTTCGCCGTAAGACAAAAATGCCCTCTGACCTTGAGGTTTGTAATGGGACGTTAACACGTTATCTACGACTCAAGGCTATCCGTTAACGGGGTGGCATAGAAAAACTATTTTCAAAATGGGGGCGCAGAACAAAAAAGTTTGAGAAGCCCTGCTCTAGGTCAAGGGCGGTTCTTGGCGAAAACTTCCGCCAGAGGTGCATTTATCATTTCTTTTTTCCGCATAAATAGGGGAGTATCTTACTTAATCAATAGTCCCAATACCAAACACTCTCATACCTATGATCTGGTTGTTTGGCAAGGTCAATTACCCATTTCTTGCAACGGGGCAGCTACTTATATTTGCACTTTTTTCAAAAAAATATCGCTATTTGCAGGATGTTCCTTGTAAAAACAACTTGTACAAACCAGGGTTGCGGAGTCGGATTCCTAACAACACTGACAGTCGGAGTCGGATTTTTTTGTCCGACTCCGGCTCCGGAAGTCGAATTGGATCATTTTTACATCACACTCCTAAATTGGGAATTCTTGTTGAGGTGGTACAATTTCTTTTGAAACGTTTGTTAAAATACAGATTTCTTGCTGTGCACCACGGTTTCCATTGATTTTAACAGCCAAATTTCATTCCCTTTATGTTAAGGAGTCGGAGTCCGAAAAACAACAGCTTTGAATTATCGCTGAATGCAAAGATGGTGTTTCCTGCTGAGGAAAATGCAGAGTGCAATATTTCTGATGAAAGCACAAGATGTAAATTTTCATGGCCACAAGGTGTAAAAGTTACTCCCAACGGTGCAGAAAACCTTTGGCTTAAATTTGCTACCACTGTAAACGTTCATTTCATGGGCGTGGATTACGTTCCCGGTTTTAGAGAAAAAAGACTAAAACCTGTGCAAACACGCCAACGCGCCATTTTACTTAAATACGTCGACTCAGTAGTTTATGAGCCACACTGAAACATTTGAGCCGCGTGCTAAACAAGCTTTTGCTCATTTAATCTTTGTTGCAAAGTATACCTTTACTTCATAAAACTTGATCACGTGTTTAAAAACGGCAGATTCTAAGATTTTTTACAGTGAAACTGATATTTTGATAAAAAGCTAATAATTTGTGACTTTAGTATTATCTAAATTATCAAAAAGAAAAATCAATAAAAATTTTCTAAACGAAACCTACACAACTTACGTTCAACCCATTAGCAACAAACTGTTTTAACTGTTTCACGTTTGTACTACCACTCGTGACGAATTGGGTGATCTAAGTCATGTGCAGGGAGGGATTTAGGGAGCGCGCGACCTTGGTCCCGTAGGAAAATGTAAATATCCGAAAAAAAAACTTGCAAAAAAGCTAGAAATCAGGGAAATTCAACGAAGAGAACTTCTGTACTACAAGCAAAAAGCTATAAATTCCAAGAAAAGATCGCATTGCCATTTTGTTGTTGAGAGTAATGTAGCAAATTTCTGTTGAAGATTTAAGGCAATCGTGGAACCAAAGTCGACATCACAAAAGAAAAAATTTTGAGGGGGTAATACACGAAAGACGGGCATACTTCCACGTTTTAAGACAAGCGACCAAATAGGTCACAACAGCATGGGGACCCAAAAACTAAGATGTTCTATGGGGTGCACATGGGCTGTTGTAGCGAAATGATGTCACTTTATGAATATTTCTTTAAATTCATGACCAAACCGAAGTATCCGTGTATTTCATCACTCCAATCAAAATGTCTGGCTACACCATTGCTCTACGCCTTTCTTTAAAGCACATTTGGAACCGTTACCACTGCTAGCACTCACTAGCACAAGCAATTGTATCCATGAAGAAGTGGGCAATTATATCATTATCTGCATCAGCCGATACCAAGTATTTGCCACCAACATATCCAACAGTGACAGTCTATGACAAAGGTTTTTTTCATGCCTCCAGGCAAGCAAAGTTATCAATAGGTTTTTCGCAACTTAGGATGACCGACATCAGATTTTAATGCAAGGGCGACAGACACTGCAGAACTCCGATGAAAACCGTCGTTGTCATTTTTGTATTGTCTAACAAACAATATTATCGTGTTGTTACTGCACTGATAAGAGTTTTGACGTTTGCATTTTCGCTCGTTTCAAAGTAAATCGCGAAGTTGTGCCTCTGAGTGCTTTCCCAAATTTTGAGTAAGTAATGAGTCATTATAGGAAGCTTTTCGCGCGGGGCCCCAAAAAGCGCGGGGCCCCAGACCATGGCCTATATGGCCTATGGGTAAATCCGTCACCGGTCATGTGTATGCAAAATCAGCTTTGGCTTCACCTGTTCAGTTGCGTTTTTTGTCCCCTAGTTTTATATACTGGCGTGTATAAAAATATGGGATGAGAAAAAGAGTCAATGAACCCAACAAACGCTTCAATGGATAAACAAATATTTTAATCCAGTGATTTCCCAACAGCTGACTGTACAGTTGTTTGCAAACTGGCTACACACGAAGTTCAAACTGTAATAACAACTGAAGTTGTGTTATTGCAAAAATGTTATAGTCAGTCAAAAGTTGAAACTACCATAAATTGCTGCTTCGAAAAGCATGTGCTTCTTTTAAATAGTTTCAAAACAAGACAACGAGACCCAGAAAAACAAAATAACAGGCCAAGGTATATTTTACCAAGATCGCATTCCCACCACGTAAGAAAAAGGGTTTGAAAATACTGACTTGAATGTGTGGGAGAAATGGGGGTGGCGGAGCGAAATTTGTAGCGTGGGTCAGCTATCCGCTCTTGGCGTGCTACGAATATCGTGGTTGATTGTGTGACATCATCGGCGATCGTTCAACCTTGAAATTCGCTTTGTGCACGTATTCTTAAAAGATTGAAATGCGAAAATGGAGCCACCAGCTACACTCGGTGTTTTTTCTTTTCGCCAATATTTTCATATTTTGTCAGTTCCGGTAGCATTAAAACATGGTTTTCTATGAAATCCCAATTTGTATAAACAAGATTGGTGTCATCAAGTAATGCCGGTAACTTCCAACAGGAAGAAAACTATCTCGGCATATCTGTTCGCAAGACTCTGCATTCTTAGACTCTGGACGCTGACCTCTTGTGCGAGTAATATGTTTGCAAACTTTTTGAAATTTTACTGCTCATACGACCATCGTGAGTTTCCTCACTTCAAACAAGCTGTTCGTTAAATTGTCACAGAAATATTTTGCATCATTCCACCACTGAAAGGTGGAGGGGAGAGTGAACATTATGACGACATAAGAAGGTTGAGATTTAAGCTAGCCTAATTGACCAGGTCGGGCACTCTGTAAGTGCTCCCACTTTCCTGAATCAAATATTCATTGCAGCAATGCCGCAAAAAGCTGAAATGCATAAGGCCAATGGCCTAGCAGCTGCACTGCAGGCTGATAAAACCAAGAAGTCATTTTGGCAAAAGGTCAATAACAAAAACAGATCACCATCCCTACCAACATTGGTGGGAAGGGCAAATGGTGGTTCAGAGATTGTTAAAATGTGGAAAGTCTATTTTAAGGGAATATTTAACTCTGAAAACT
>JGI24159J19872_10006214_pt1 | contig 15518 bp, 11 predicted proteins | sample Ectturendosymbi4_FD_19872 | JGI IMG/M metagenome (IMG submission 19872) | reverse complement strand
AGTGGACAGGAAATTCACGACATCCGAACTGTTCTTTGAATTGCAATTGAGCTGCGTGGATAGACTTCTGCCGAAAATATGCCTCAACTATAAATATATTTTGCTCAGTAGTCCATGGCATCGCAAAGGTCAAATTTGGTAGACTCTTAGATCATTAATTCTACTTGGTAAATGTGAAAAATAAAAATAATTGATTAATTATTTCAAAAGTTATTCAAGTTTAGGTGATGAACGTTTTTTGTGTCACCCTGAACATGGCATTTTTCTGTAAATTACCTTCACCAAGCTTCACGGAATTTTTTTATAATAACAGGTGACCTAAACACACGTAGTCGATTTAGTGTAGAAACGTTAAAAAATGTTGTAGGTATTTATGAAAAGGTTAAACAGCATTTTAGAGCGGAGCTTCAATGGGGTGTAGCCATTGCAACCAATTTAGTCATATCAAACCAGAACCGTCACCAGAAAATTTTCAATAGGGGGGTTTTGCGTTTGTGCGGGAGGGCTTGACATTCTAAAAATTGACAAACTCTCTACTGATTTACAGTGTTTAATGTTTCGATTTGAGGGGGCTTGGAGCTTCGTTTGGGAGGTATAAGCCCACCAACCCCCGTGGCGACGGGACTGTATCAAAGCTATACATTTTATTAAAGTTTCCAACTGACATTTGAAAAAGTCTTAACAGGAAATACTAAGAGATCTGTCAATCCTTACAAGGTTTGTATTTTTACCTAGGATTTATTGTTAAACTAGAAATTCATGCAGGTCTCCCATCGATCTGGAGTCAAAATAAGGACAGCCGGCAAACAAATAAGATAAAAAAGAAACAGAAACTGCTTAACAAAATGCATTCAGTCATCTATCATTTCAGCAAAGCTTTGGCCATGGAGATTACTTATTTTTCATCTCATTGCAGCACTTGTCTAAGTTTTTTTTTACTTGTAGGATGGACTTGACTGTGCTTGCGCTAAGGCAACCATCGACTTAAAATAAGGCGAAAATAAGGACATTTCTTAGAAATAAGGACAGAAAAATTTTCTAAGACACAGGCCTATCTGAGGACAAATCTTAGAAATAAGGAGGGTGTAGCATTGGCAGCCGTGATTATATGTGCAGACTACTTGGAAAAGCTACGCGCTTTCAACCTTGTTTCCCACTGGAACCGGGCTATGCTTGTTGCGTCATAGACATCCTGCAATGACTACAGACAGTGTTTTCTCTAAAAGTTTACTCCCGTTGTTCTTTTTACAAACGTACTTTCTTCAAAACTTACTCTGGCTTAGTCAAAACAGCAAAGAACTTTGTCGGTGCAATAGATTAATATGACCAAATTTAAACTATTACTCTGAACTCAAATTTGCTCAGTAAGGACCAATATTCTAGAAATAGAATTGCTTAAAATTTTTCCAGTGTGAGGTATTTCAAGTCCGCATAGGGCTGCTACTCGGGCGACTCTCCTCATAGGAAAAGCGGGCATGAAAATAAATGCACGAATAAATTTTTTCCTCTCCGTAGCGAAAACAAGATTATCTGAATTGGCATACTAAATCATTTGAATTACCAAGCAACCATGCCCAATGCAGTACACATGAAAGCAACATGCAAATTCATAAACATTCTTGTAACATGTGCAGTTCGCCAACATGCTTCCATCAAATGAGCAGACTCATAACTCAGTCTATTTCGTGGGTCAGCTTGGTACGATCTCTCCGTATTACTCTAAGGAGTCTAGGTGAATAAGGACAGTGTTTCATTACATGTCCTCATTCTTGACAATTATAACATTGAAAATATCTTTTACGCTTTCGCTTATTTTTCTTTGATCCGATTCGTTTGTTAATGGTCAATTCATTTATCTGTTCGTTTTCGATAGCACCTTCCGAAATATTTGATGCAACTATGAAGTAGTTGATGTTGATTTTACCTTTTCGTTTTTATCGTTTCTCTCACGAGAAACACCGTCCTGTTGTTCCGACCTGTATAAACGTTTCCACAAAACTGATATTTGTTGCAGCATTTCTAAGATTGCCGTATCAGATATTTTTAAATAATATGTCACATGCGTCTTTTCCTTTAAAGTTTATTTCGAAACATTTAACAAAAATTCATTTTGGTTTATCTCTTGTATTGAAAATTGTGCTTCTTGCAAAGCAAAAGATAGTTCAACAGTTGGATTCTTTTTCCATCAAAACATCGGTTCTCGATTGCAATTTCTAATTGTTTAATTTTTCCTTCTTTCGTTAATTCATATGATAAACAAATCCACTGAAACAATTGTTTAAGCGGATCAAAATCTTCTCCTTCCTCGACTTCATGATGTTTGGACAGACCAATTTTGTTTGCGTCAGTATGTGATTCAAGAAGTGATATGATCATTTGCAATTTTTGTTTGGTTAATACCATTGGAAAATCTTTAAGAGCATCTAAGACTAGAGTGATCAATAATTCCATGTATTTTCCTGGAGGTAATTTATTCCAGATTTTAATTACTTTAAAAGAATTGATGCATCCTGCATAATTCGTAGTTTCCCGGTGTAGTCTCGTTGCTACATAATTTTGTGCAGTCGAAAATGGAGCTTCGTCTGTGACAATGATTTCGTCTTCAAATTTTGCAGGATTTTGATCGTTTTCATTTCTCCTTTCTTCCTTCTCCAGGGATTTATTTTAGAATTTCTTGAGTAAGATAAAATTTTTATCTTCATGTATTTTACTCATGTGCACACATTTATTTCTAGTAGTTTTCTTAAATCTGAAAAAATATTATTTAGGACTGAGGATCAGTGAGGATGCGTAGTGTTACGTGAAATCGATTTCCTATGAAAAAAGTTGCCGATTAATTCCCGTTTTCGTCACCTTTGTGGGGAGTAGTTACTTGAAAAGTCAATCACGAAGAATGCACAAAAATTTTGAAAAGTTTCATTAAATTGCAACATTACGTCTAAAATTTGGGATCTTTTAAATAATTTTCGTCTCAAACAAAAGTCTTTATTATTGCGCTGCAGTATTTTATAATAGTCGTAGTCGTTTTTACTTATATTCAGTGTGAGTTTTAACATGTCCTTCTAGCTCTCTATCTGAATCACATAATCATATTTTTTCAAAATATAATTGCCTTCCCGTTACATTTTGGTTGGACCACTGGGGAACCTTGCAACAAGGGGCAAACCGCCTATTGGGCAACAGTAGTCAGAAGGACAAAGATTTCAGTGCTGAAATACGAGGTATAAATGGTCGGAGTCACGTATTTTGATTGGTCAGATAACTCGAAGATGACGCTAGTCTCGTGTCAGAAATGTGACTGGCAAAAAGTACCAAAAATATCACTGCCACTGGGGGATTACCCCAGGCGTGACCCGTGATGATGGTAAGATTCCGTGACATTTGTTCGCTCTTGTTACTTACAAACGCTCAAAGGTTAATTCGTGCTATGCGACTTTAGCGCTTAGTCACTTCTGAAATCTACTGCTGTTGCAGTGTTAAAGCGGAAACAGCGTTGTAGTTGGGGTACACATAAGCAATAAATACGCATGTACATGAACGATTGTGTAAAGGCACACAACAGTTCAATTTATTACTGTATAATAAAGCAAAACCAAACATGTATGATTACACCTTCAATTTGTGAAGTATTTTAATAATTTTAGTTTATGATGATTTCAATCTTTCGCCTTTTACAAGGACAGTTCTGTCTGAATTGTGTCTTTCGCAATTCTAAAGTCATCTCTTTTCAGTCTGAGGCGATGTCACTCCGATGTAATGGTTCTTCAATGCTTAACTTTGCTTCTAAGAGACTTCTGATACGCTTGTGTGTCGCTCTTGGTTTTGTTACATTGTTCTAATACATATCGATGGCTGAATCTAAAGATACATGGTATTGGAGAACAAACCAGTCCCAAGTTCCAACACCATCTCGCATAAGGCAACTTTCTTCGCTCGACACTCCAGCGCCTCTGATGGATATTTCATTCACACTCGCGATTTTTAGAAACCTATTAATTGCCGGATTCGGATGGTAAAACAGTCCGTGACAAACATGGAAAGCAAGCTCTTGTACCTCAAGTTCTGAGAGCATGTTCTTGGAAAAAGTGTCGTACACATGTTCCCTAATCGGCAATAGGTGAAAGAAAATTACACCATGAATAAACAGAGCACAAAGTGGCAATGAAAGTTTTGAACCTTTGTGTCAATATTTCAATATTAACAGCACGCTGATTCAAAAGTATTGAGATTTTTGCAATAGGGGGAATTTTTCTGAGATGCCCCATCATGTTTAACAAAACGCTAATATTTTATGTGTATCGTGCAGGGCTACTCAAATGGCGGACCGCGGTCCGAATCCGGACCTTCGGATGGCGACGGCCAGACCTCGTCAGCCTCTCAAAGGTGTATTCTATACACAGAAGTTTTTATCCCGAAATTTTGCGCTTTTGGCCATACTTCTAAAGCCTTTACTCCTCGCCAACTGTGTGAATGTCGATCAAGCTGTTGTTCAACTAAATTGCAGTGCACACTTGAGTTGGTCAAGCTACGATTTGTTGGTTCAAAGTAATTGTTTCGTCATAATTGTTCAACAATAGCTCCTCACGGCAATCTCTATCCTGGTGAAATTAGTGGATTCAAGGATAGAATATAGCAATGAAACCTTTTCTTTCCGAAAACAATATAATTAATACAAATTTATTTGTGCACAGTTGTGAAAGATGCTTGAGTAAGGGAAGAGCTTTACAGAGATTTTGTCCTTTAGGAAATAATTTTATTTTTTTTGCGGGAAGTCAACAAAATGTGAAGAAAAGCTTTCAGCTTTTTTAGGAAATGGTAAACAAAAGAAAAGGAAACTGTTGAATTTCTGGCTGACATAGCATAGTCTCTATATAAATTATATATATAACTTATATAGCGACTATGGACATAGTGTAAGACCTCAACGACTTGAATGTAAAACTTCAACGAGAAAAACAAAGCCTACTACTCTTTCTTTGATCACTAATACGTGCCCTTTCCAGAAAACGTTTTCTTCAAACAAGTCCTTCAAAACGAACTTAGTCATTTTCCGAGGCATTAGGGGAAAATAAAAGCAAGAAGATTCCAGATATATTCAACTTATTGAAAAGTTGATTACCAACACTGTCGAACAGTTTGGCGACTTTCTTTTCGACAACAGTTGCTGCTCTTTCCTCAAAACCCTTTTTAGTGACAGACATTGCCGAATTCTCAACTGAAGCAAAAAGACACATGCACATGTGTGCACCGAACATCAAGTGGAAATGTTTATAGGTACCGGAGCTCTGCTGGGCATCTTCGCTTATATTTGTAGGCAACGACCCACCATTCACTTCCACCACTGGTGTGGACGCAGCCAAAACTCAACTGGAATTAATTGAATTCCAATAGAAGGTAGCAGTGAAAGTAATATTTTTTGATGGCACACCTGAGAACTTGTCACAGGAAGGTATCTCCAAAATTTTTTCCACTCCTCGCAAATAGTCAGTGGAAATTCTTACGGTGTTTGGGTCTACCTGCTGCTGGAGGAGCGAATTGTCCCCTCCTGCCCGTTACAGTAAATGTAAAACTCGGGCCCCCACTTGGCTTATACTTCAGTTTTAGCATTCTTTTGGTTTTCATTAGTTTTTTTGCGTTTTTCGGAGTATTTGTTGGTGATTAGTATAGCCATCCACATCCGGATTCACCGTCATTTCTCAGGGTTTTTGTGAGTGTTGCTAGCAAGCCCCTACAGTGGGCAGTGGACCTTTTTCAGCTACGTTTTCCCTCCTGGCCTAAACATTTAGTTATGCCACTGACTGCTGACGGTCCGCACTGTCAAAAAAGAAGCTCATAAAGAACACGTTTCGCATCTCTATCACGAATAAAACCTTGACAATTACATTCTATTCACTGTCACTACATTGGAACAAAAATTTAGGTAACTGCCAAGAAGCACAAAATGCCATTGCTCCCACCAGCAGAACAATAAACAACGTACGCTGACAGCGTTTGTTAATATCTGTATCCATTTACCGGATTTTGTATATCTATATAAAGTATAATCGTATTAAATTCTCATACTGTATTACGTTTTTATGTTAAAAAAATCCAAGACTTGTCACCTTTGCATGATTTTATGGGAGTGACCGGACCTCGAAAAAATTTGACATTTGTAACTGGACCCTTTCTTAAAATAATTGAGTAGCCCTGTAGTTCCTTGCACACTGTTCCTCGCTCCGCACATACGCTACGCTGAACGAATACCTACGGACTACACACCAACAGTTGTTTTAAGCAGCTTATCGTAGTGAATGCGTCTATATCTAGACAAGACGTTGAAATTATGCGAAGCACGGGTTGAACGCTTCAAGTCTGCAGATTTTTCGTTTATGACCAAACAGATGTTGCTATTTACTGTACCTAATACCTATGGCTACTTCGTGAATATATTATTTTGCCTGTAGGCTGGAACTTACCAATAATTTCCGTTGCGGAGTAGGATCTACTCAGTCAGAATGTAGTTTAATTTTTTTAGCTTTGTGCAAACGAAGTTATGCACAAGTGCTTACGTCACGGGAGATACTCGTGACTGGGTTAACTGGAACTCCGTTCCAGATATACCTGACTCATGTATGAAATAAATAATAGGAAAAAAAGCAGCAAAAGAGTCTTACATAAGGAAATTTTTTTCGAAGAACCAATTAACATATTTTCATTGCGGGGTAGCCAGGCGGGCCAAAGGGGCCATGCCCCCCCAAATTTAGAGCATATCTTGTCGTTTTGTGCTTCGAGAGGCGGTTTCCCACACCAAATACTGTTGCTCGCTTAAAAGGAAAAATATTTGGCCTCTCCCAAAATTTTGGGCTGGCTACGCCACTGGCGGGGGACCCATTGCAACGGGGAATCGGGGCAATTACCTTTTTTCCGCCACTGGCTCTGCGGTTGGTTGTGTACGTGGTCTGCTAGGAACTAGTCTCATGAATGCGGTGTAATATGAACGTCGTCTGTTGTGAACGTAGTCTGTTATGAACGTGGTCTGTAGCAATATACAGAAGTCTCGCAAATGGTTCGTGGAAAGAGATGTCATACGTCATAACAGTTCGCGCCGCCGTGGAAAACGTGATGCTGTTTAGTCTTTATAAATTTATTTATTTATTTATTATTTCATGTGACTCAACTAATAGACAGAAACAATACAAAGAGCCACCATGCAAAAAGGAAACCATTTTTCAGTAAACATTTGCATGAACAAAACAATGGCAAAATAACTTATCAATGCAAACAAAGAGTGTCACTATGTCACACAGGATTGGTGAGGGACCATGGTGGTCATCTAGTCAACCAACCCCATTTATCAATTTTTGGTAAGTGTTGAAAAATAACAGTTGGAAATAAAAACAAGCACATTTAGAAACACAAACGAATAAATGCAAAACATGGGAAGTAAATTTACAGATGAGAAAAGCATGCCTATGTACACAAAGGAGCGGATCAAATTTAATTGAGGAAATTTGGTGCGGTCAAAAAATGTTTAAACAACGCATGGCATTAAAAAAGTAAAAATAGTAATTAATGAGGTACAAAAGAAGAACAAAACAAAAAAATGATGTGACGAAGTTTTATGCGGAAAAAATGGGATGTGCACAGGAAAGAACAAGAAACAAAAAAGTAAAGATACATAGATAACAAACAAAATTACATTATCCAAATTGTCCAAATTGCTGAAATTCTCAGCATTATGTTCTTGATAAGTGAAATGCTGCTAAAATAGATACTTTATGTATCTTTTTCGTGTACGATGTGTTTCTTAAGTTTCCATTTGAAGGTAAAAGTGGCAGAAGACTTAATAGAGTCTAGTATTGAAGACCAGAATTTGGGCCAACAAATGTAAAGGAACATTTTCCTGAAAGAAGAGTTAACTCTTGGTAAACACTGGTTGTTAGAAGCAGAAGAAGCGGATAATCTTGTGAAGTCAGAATAAATAGAGCTGATTGAAATAAAATAGTTGTCAAAATGTTTTGGAACCAACTTGTTGTAATAACAGTGCATAAACTTGCCTACTACTGATAAGATATAAAGCAGCTATGTCCAACCCGCGGCCCAGCCAAGCGTTTTTGCTCGGCCCTGTTTAGGTTTTTTGCTGTAGCAAAAGTGTCCTACATACTGACAACTTGTCTTTGTTTTGATAACCTTGAATTTGACATTTTTGTTGCAGGTGGTCTTCAGTGCCTTTGTATCACGTCTGTTACCATTGCAGTTATGATTCAAACACTTTCAGTATATTTGTTTAAGCTAAATTTAGTTTGCTAAAATCAAAGTAAGCTATTCAATGTGCGGCCCTCAATATAATGTCATTCAATGTTCGGCCCTGGTCAAGGTACTGACATACTTTTTGACTCAGTAAGCCATTTGGGTTGGACATAGCTGGTATAAATTTTGGGAAGGCATAAGATGTCTAAGTGCTGAAAAGATTTTTCCAGATTAGTTGGCCTTGTCAGTTTTATAGCTTTAATTTGGAGTTTAATGAGAGGATGAACGGTTGCATTTGAAGAACCTCCCCAATTTAGGATTGAGTAAGTAAGGTAGGGATGGAATAATGAGTTATAGACAACTTTCAATACAGATTGTGTTCATGGGCGTCGGAATGGGGGGCAGGGAGGCCTTGGCTCCCCGCATTGTGAAAATGTTAGTAAAAAAAGGTTATTTTCTTAGTTTCTAGTGGGAAAAATCAACTTTTACCAATTTTGGCCCCCANAGAAAAATTTTGGAAAAATACCCTGGTGCCNCCCCTGGAAAAATCCTTCCGACGNCCATGAGTGTGTTGTGTAATGTTTGGATAGAATTCCACAAGCCCTTGATGGTTGAATTTTCACCTTTTCACATGAGGTTTCCAGCTTGGCTTATCTCCAATAAGAACACTTAGGTATTGTAGGTTATCTTTGGGGGAAATGCTATGGTTATTTATAATAACTTTGAATTAAGTAGAATTGTATATTTTTCATAACATAAAGTTAGTCTTATTGTAATTAAGAGAAAGTTGACTCTAAGCCAGTGGGAAATCTTTGTTAGAAGCTGCAGCACCGCAATGAATCACAGTCATGAGCCGCCACTGAACCCAATGCATGTGAAAGCGACAGAGTAAGAAATTAAATGCTACAGAGTTCGTGGTACAACGGTGTAACGACATTCTCCAGCGGGGGCGAGACAGATTGGAGTTTCCAGCTCTCAGTGATCTTGCAAGAAACACGTTTTGCATGATGCGGCAACTAGCTCTACTAGTGAACAAGTTGTTATTATGGCTGGGCATGTCATAAATAGCAGAAGAGCAAATGCAAAGAGTTTGTCAGTAAACGACAAACTCTTTTTTAACAGTGCACTTAGAGCTGAGAAAGAAGCGCTCAAGGTTCACTGAAAGGTGTCACAGTTTAGTCTATTGGTTATAGTGTTGCTTTAAGAGCTTCCGTTGGCTTTGAAATGGACCATTGAATAAATTGCCACAAAGGATTTAACGCGTTGCATGAGGTTTTAGTGGCCTTCAGACACATAGTGACAGGTACTGGTTCGGGACGGAAACAGTGCGGGTTGGGGCGGGCTGGGAGGGTGCACGGGACGGGCGTGGGTTAGAAGTCTGCGGGACGAGAGCGGGCAAGATTACTAAAATTCCTACGGGGCGGGAGCGGACAAAATTTCACTCTGCTCTCCCGCGCAACACCCTATAGTGTGTTGTGTGCGGTCGCACCCGGGACTCCACAAATCCACAAATAAGGGCCTCACATAAATGCGTAGTTTAGACTTTGGTTTGTTTAACTTCTAACTCGTGTTAGAAATTTGCCAACTGCTAAGTCTGTAAAGGCAATAGCCTGTCACTTGAGCAACGACACACTGCGAAACCATGAGTAAGTTCTCTGTGTTTTTGGGTTAACTCGATTCTCTGAACGCTGTTCAAATCAAAGCAGCATCTGAAAAACTTGTCACCGCATACAAAGACGATTTAGACTGGTCTCTTGGGAATGAATTCGCCCAGTTTGCTGTAAATGCCAAACTGTTCAATATTAATAAGCCTGAGGACATTCCTTACGAGCAATTTTTGTACAAGTTGAAAATAGACAAAGGTATTCCTAAAGTAGAGACGGCTCTGCGATTATAGCTTGTACTCCTAATCAGCAGCTGCAACGGAGAAAGGTCATTTAGCAAATTGACATTAATCAAAGGCAGGTTGCGCACAACAATGACGCAAGAACACCTGAATGATCTGACACTAATGAGCATTAACATGACATCTTCCGACAAATTAACTTCGACAATGTCATCAGTGACTTTGCCAACGCCAAAGCTCGTAAATTTCCAGGTCTGCTTGGAACACTACGTGATTCCGTCTCAGTGTGTGTGTAATTTTCATTCCTCTTGTCAGTTAAAAGTCTAAAAAGTATTTACATGACACAAGGGGTATCCACATGGCTTTGCGCACACTGGCCTCCACACATCAAAATCCGGCACTGAGTAAGAACTTGAGTTTTTGCAGTATTGAAAGTAAAACGTCACAAACCAGACCACAACTCCAAATGACGTGATGGTGTGCAAAATATTAGGATTTTTAGAAAAACATAATAGTATAATATAATCCACAAATAAGGAAATGGAAGAAATAGTATTTGTACCAATGTCGTTACTTGTTAACATAGACAACGAGTAATGGACCAAGCACGGAACCCTCAGTCATGCTACAATTAGTATGTGAAAGATCAGAACGAAAGCCACCTGGATGCACAAACTACGACCTGCCTGATAAGTATGACTGCATGAGCAGAGGCGTAGCGAGGTTAGATGGCGCGTCCGGGGCAAGAAACAAGTTTGGTGTCCCCGTGTTGGAACCTACGATCTTTCGGAAGCAAATGTGCCGTATAAGAAAGTACTTGCAACATTGTTGGGACTTTTCGGCGCCCCCCGCAGCGATTCATCGCCCCGTAGTGATTCGGCGCCCGTAGAATTGTGCCATCCTTGCCAACCCTCGTTACGCCCTTGTGCATGAGGTTAGGTTAAGAAGAGAGCCAGCGACAACAACCTGGAGCAGTTGCGAAAGAAGAGCGGAGTGAATAACTTGGTCAAAAGCCTTTGAAGCATCTAGAAACACAACCCGGGATGAGCAGCTATTACCTTTAGCAACAAGACGTTTGTAATTTCCAGTAAATTAGAAGTTGTGGAATGANTTTAGCGAAATCCAGAATTGCTCTCAAAAAGCAAGTTTTCAGATTCAAGATACATGTAAAGGTGACTATGGATGATTTTTCAATAACTTTTGATACAGAAGGATAGAAATAAGTTTGATTTTTTACATTATTCAGAGATCCTGATTTGTGAAGAGGAATCACTGAAACCGTTTACCAAGCTTTGGGAAAGTGGGAGATTGCTAGGATAAAGTTGAAAAGAAAACTTAATGGAGCAGCCAAAGATTGTGCACTATTTTTGAGAACACGATTAGGAAGGTTATAATATCCTTTTCATTTGTTCAGATTGAGACAGGTTAGCACACGCCTAACGTCAGGCGGCTCAATGGAGAGAAGAAGAATGTGTAAATCAGTATAAAAATTGAAAATCCGGGAGCGGTTTGGACAACATCTGCGTCAGATTGATGTAAAACACTTATTGAAGAGCTTAGCTTTTGATGCCATATCATAATAAATAATATCACAGCAATTCATTGGAGCATTTGGATGAGAAGGTTTGCCAAGTAAATATTTGACTGCTTTCTAAATGTCTGGCCGAAATTTTGATATGGTATCAAGTTTACCGAGCATAAATTGGTTGTATTGATTTTACGTTCTTTGATTGCTCTTCAAATCTTGTTACGAAGATGGTTGTAAAAAAGTCGGTGATTATCGTCACGGGACGTACGCCATTTTGCAAACAATCTACGCCTTTTGCATATCTTTTTCTTTAAAGTTTGGGTGATCCAATGTTTATGCCTGTAAATGCTGTCCTGCCTAATTGAATTGCTTTGAATGGAATGCAGCTACGAGCACTTTGTTTAACTGCCAGTTAATATTAATAAAAGCAATATCTACAGTAGAAGACGCAGCTATGATGATATCTTCCCAGGGTACATCCACCAAAATTTCATTCAGCGCATTTCCAGCGGGCGATTCCCAACTTGTTGAAAGTTAAACCTGTTAAAAATACGAAATAAATCAATTTGTTGTTAAAAAGGTTTATCCGCAGAGTGATCATTAAAGTCACCAGCAAAAATAATGTTGAACGAAGGGCCACTTAAGAAATCATTGATTTCATTAGAACAACACGACGCGAAATGTAGTTCATCAGTAGCAACACTGTTTGGTGGTTGATAACACACTGCGAGCAGCAAACCGTTCGTTTGATTGAATTCAAAATCAAGTCACATAATTTCAATACCAGATTGTTCTAGATTCAAACCTACGAGTGCAAAACAAATCACTTTTCAGTTCACGTATGCCGTTACGCCGCCACCATGAGTGTTTCGGTAAAGTCGCTCCAGTTAGTTGGAAAACAAGATGCACCAATATTACCGACAGTAAAGTTAAGCCATCTTAAAGCCATCTTACTGTGACACAGATTATATCGAAGTCATGATCATACGCTACGGCAGTTAAATCATCAAATTTACTGTTAGACCTGGACGCAAAATACTACAATACACGCACACAGCATAAACTAAACACATTGCGGCAATGTCTTAGAATGTCTTGACATCACTTCTTCATCAACGTGCTGTAGAGATATGGTCAGCACCAACAACGCGCCACAACTTTTTACCTGCTTAGCGGCTTGTTTTATCAAGTTAGCTCTTTGTTTCTGCATCGCAAGCGAAAGGTGGTGGATAATATTTACTTCATATTGTCTAGCAACTCCAGCAAGTTTCATAAGAGAACTTGTCTTTCTTTTTCTAAACTTTTACTACAACTGGGGTTGCCTTGTAGTGGAACTTTGGTTGGCTTTCGCATCGTCCCTTGCGCTTGACAAGCGATGAATGTTAAAGAATTTAATTTTATTTATTTGTTCGGGACGTTGACGTAGCTTGCTGGTAACAAAATCACGTTAAGGCTGTCTCCAAATGATCTGAAGTTTCAAATCTCCGTGTACATGGAATACCACGTAAAGGAACACTGTACTCTTTTGACCGGAGTTAAATAAATGTGCACTACATCATTTTGATGAGTAGCTTCCAATGTTTACAAGTGGGTTTGAAAACTTGAGACAGATGATTGCAGTTGTTCGATTTGAAAATAAGCAAATTCCAGGCTCTTTTAAGCTTCGACCACACGGTAAATTAAACCGCCTTCTTCAGTATCCCGACACTTGCACACTGATTGCAGCAAATCATCAAGGTCTAGCAGTGTTAGTTAAATAAATAGCCTGAAGCGCACTCTTCATGCGCAACCCGCAGGCAGTCTCAGCCATTACCGGCACACGATTAATACAATGAATGAATATATTTAATACAGCAACGAATGCACCCAACTTGAAAAAAAAGCCAGCAGCAGGCAGAGAAAACCTTTGCTATTCCTTAAAGCAGAGTGAAGCAACAGGTAGAAAATCACATCCAGGAGATGACAACCGAACGACCAGTTTTCAGTAGAGCGGCAGACACGTCGGCGCACCGTGAAGATCAGAAGCGGACACTTTTCACCCAGATATTCACTTCTAGTGCTTCATCGTACGTATATTTTGCCCGTCCTTGATTATGAAGATATTCTCTATGATAACTGTTCAAATGCAGACACCAATCTTCTAGAAAGCGCTCAAGCCTCTGCTGTAGAGCTTATCCTTGTTTGCCTCAGGGTCACATCTCATGAAAATATCTTGAATGATGTAGGTCTCACGCCATTACATCTTCGTCGTCAGTTTCACATTCTTATCGTATTTCGTAACACTCTTTTCGGACCCTTCTTTCATCTCTGTTCTTGCTCCAAAATTTTTCAAAAATCTTTCCGATTTTTCGTCACGGTTTCCTCTCAATGCACAGGTACCTTCATGTAAAACACAATCTCTACATTATTCATTTTTTCACAAAGGCTTAAAACTTTGTAAGTCACTGTCCACTGCGTTTTTTGCTTTAGGTTCTTGCCAGTTCCGCTTAACAGTATGTAACTTGTTCCACAAGATAAGAAACGTTTGGCATTTGCACGTTTGTAACACTCACGCAACAACTTCAACCTTAAGCATGCTTCACTTGGGCCACAGTAAATTGAATATCGATGGCCACTATCATCGAATTTTTCAATGTTGTTTTGTCAAGATCGATCAAAATATATTCTTTGAATGCCCTTCTACCCATGGGCGCAATTTTGTTGTAAAATGTGGGGGGGGCAGCTTGGTGTGAAGCCAATATAGTCATCGGGTCGATGCAGAAGTGATGTTTTGTATATACAGATTCCCAATATTATTTTTTAGATGTATTTTGAGAGCAACACTAATCACGCTTTGTCCTTGCAGATGATTTACATATTAATATACTTAAATTTGTTGCAGGACGCGGTACTGTAGTTCACTTTGTTTCCATTAATATCGTACTTGGAGGTAAGCAAGTACAACAATATAGCAGAACACATCGATTGGGTTTTATCAGAGCTGTCAGTTGGAGTGCACAAAATGCTGAATCGCATTGGTCGCACGTGCATATCACTCTTACAGCAGAACACTTCAACTTTCATCCATTTTATAAGACGTGTGGGCTACAGCGCGATTTAATGTTTTGTTCAAGTCGCTTAACGTTACAAAGACGATAAATATTTTTCTTGCACATTTCCGTTTTTTGAAAAAGCTACAAATCTTTTTAATGCAACTGGGCATCACTGCATGCAGGCCCACCACTACCAAAATCTCCATTGATATCCTCTTACCAGCAGAAAAAACATTTGGCCTAAAGTTAGCGTAGCCTACTTCACAAAATGATTTCAATATATTTTTATTGTTCGTGGGTGGAGGACGTATCCTTTCAATCTCTCCTTGCTGGCCCCCGCATACACACCCACACAGAGTTGTGAAAGGGCCTCATTTTGAAGCCTGAACCTGACCCGAGCCCGAAATCACAAGCCCGAACCCGGATCGAGCCCAATATTTATTTTTGAAGCCCGATTTAGGCCTGAAAGTCAAACTTACCGAGGGAGTTAGATATGCGCAACTGCCAACTGCGAAGTAGCAAAAAACGTGTGCAGGTGTAGTTGCAGGTACACGGTTTATCACACCGAAAATAGCAACCACCTTGACCAAAACATTGGCATAATATGGCACAAACTTAGCATGTTAGTCAACGATAATACTGCGGAATATAATGTTTCTCAAGAAACAAAGAAACAATCACGAAAATATCTACGATGGCGCTACAGGCATAAAAGGAACTTTCTAGGATAGCTCTGCAGATATGAAAAGCCGGCATGTAGGCTTCTTAAAACAAGCCAAGTATCGCGGGAGTGATTGATCTTTTCGACGCAACGCTACCGCGTGCTAATTTCCTCACCGCTGTCGCCTTCCCAAAAACAGTGTGAGACTAATCCCAGCAG
>JGI24159J19872_10006212_pt1 | contig 15520 bp, 9 predicted proteins | sample Ectturendosymbi4_FD_19872 | JGI IMG/M metagenome (IMG submission 19872) | reverse complement strand
TGAAAATGGCGAGTTATACAAACACGCCCATTGTGGCCTGAAGTTCCATTTTAAATAAAAATATTCCAGCAAGAAAATGCTTTTCATGGTAACGAAATCATCAACTACTTGCTCGTGTGCAATATACAATACTGCATAACGGCTAGGAGCAAAGTCTATTCGAACCCTGTTAGACTTCATCACATGCTTACCAGTTTGGGATCAGATGTCTGCTATAGCGCTCCTGGATTGGCATGGATTGAATTTGAAAGTAATTATGCCACATTTTTATTGTTTTTTGCAGCATTTGCTTAAATCAGCTATGTCCAACCCAAATGGCTTACAGACCAACAATCATGTCACTGTCTTGATCAGGGACGCACATTGAATGACATATTAATGAGGGCCGCACGTTGAATGGCTTACTTTGATCTTAGCAAACTAAATTGAGCTTAAGCTAATGTACTGAAAACGTTTGAATCCTATTCGCAATGGCAACAGACGTGTTAAAGTGGCACTCAGGACCACCTGTATTAAAATTTATAATTGAAGATTATGAAAATAAGGACAGGTTGTCAGTAGGTAGGATATTTTCACTACAGCGAACACCTAAACTGAGCCGCACAAAACCTTCGACTGGGCCGCATGCAGCCCGCTGGCCGCGGGTTGGACATAGCTGGCTTAAATTCATCTTTTTTGGTAGCTATTTGTGCAACAAATGCTGATATGAGAACATGTAACAAGGTTATATGAACTAATGATGCATGTTTTGTAACAGAAACAACTGTTGGACTAGAAAAATACTTTTTTAGAATTGATTTTGATGACGGCAATTAGCGGCAGGCCGAAGCCTGAAAATTGCTTTTTGCCGAGGCGGTTGAGGTGAACTCTCTTGCCAAGGAGGGCTGCGGCAATTCACTCAGTGTCAAGTGGATCGAACATCCAACCTTCCAATTGAGAGCGGACACTCTACCATTGAGCTATCGCCGCCCAGTGGTGTAGGCGGAGGGGGTGCAGGGGGTGCAAGCGTACCCGCAAAATTTGTCACAAATACGGGCAAAATCCCTGAAAATTTTGGCAAACTCCCTGAAATTCGAGCAAAATCCCTAAATATCTCTTCAAAATCCCGGAAAATCTGGACAAAATTGGCGTCGAACATTGTTTGACTTTGAAACACGGCGCCAAACGTTTGCAGAAAAACGAATAAAGACCTTTTTCTGGAGGTCACACCAAAAGAAGGTCGTCATGATCTCTGTGGGAGAAAATTTGTAAGCAAAAGTCACACAAAAATTTTTCGGGCAGGTTTGGGGAAATTGGGCAAAAATCCTTAGCACCCTCAAAAATTTGCTTGCGCCTGCACATATGTCGCCGCCACCCCCTTACTTTGTTTGTGGTGTTTACAACGCAAATGACCGTTTGTACCACAAATACCACCAGGACACTTCCCTTTAGTCTTTGCTATATTGCGTAACTGTATTGTGTAACTTGAAGCAGCAATACAACTCACTTTTTTATTTTCAGCCTGCGCAAAATAACCCCTTCGACCATATTCCTGGGGTCAGTCCTGGCGCGAACAACCAACCTACAAGTTGCAAAGCTGACGCATGTTGCTGACAACGGAGACGACTCGATAGTACAAATGAAGAATGTTTGTGATGATTCGTCAAATTCGTCTATAAATTTTGCTGTTAAAAAATTTCTGTTGCCACTCACTGAGTTTTATGTGCTACGTTCCACGTTTTGGACTTTGTAGTTAACCTTGCTTAAAAGCGTAACAAGGAATCCGTTGAATTTAGGACAAGCTTGTGGACGCCAGACAACTTTGGGCTATTTGTGTCCTAAAAGAAGTGCTTGGTGGTTTGACATATAAGTTAATGTATTTGCTGCGGGTTAATATCATATAACGCTGCAACTGAATGTGTCTGTGAAATTTTATTAATCCTTGCTCCGAATATTTGTTGACTCAAATCATTCTTTCGGTCGATAACGATGTTATGGAAGTGCGTCGGTAGCACAAGCGTAACTGTTTCCACGTAGATTCGACGGTGGAAGTTTTCAACTGTTATCGTTCAAGCAGTGAAGTGAAAATGAGTTTAATTTAAGTATTTCGTGGGAAATTCGACATTTTCAAGAAATAATCGCTTTTCATTGACCAAGATATGGAAAATTATCTAAAAAGGCTTTGCAAATAAGCGCTAAATCAAAACAAAAATGCATCAAAAACTTCGAAATTCGATCATCCAGCACTATATGAAGGCCTTACATACCGCTCTGAACTTTGAATAAGTACTGCTAAGGCTTTGAAACCTAGACTCAAAGTTTAACTCGACACAGGACACGACCCCCCCTTCATGCTTTAAGTTTTCTCTTTCGCTTTTTTCTGTCATCAAACATAGACGTTTCGGCATAATCTATAAAATTCGCAGTGGAAGACCTTCACTTGCCATTCATGAGCCATTGGAACGATTTTTGGAAGTTTAAACTCGGGTTGGGGGCCAATACAGTAATTTTTGGTGGCGGGATGATCAAAATATATTGTACTTTCCTTTATATAAAAATTTGCGTTAGTGAACTACATCAATTTACGCAGTATGAAAATGAAAACTAACTCAACAAACATAACAGATGCTTGCAATATTGCTATCAACTTGTACTGCCTTGAAGTTTGAAAGAAAAGTTGTTCTCTGTTTCTGCCTGCTTTCCCTGAAATCAGATTTGGATACAGAGCAACGGAAACTTTAAAAATATTAAACTTGCGAAAGTCCTGTAAACAGGAATGAAAGTCTAGAAAACACTTCATTGATTTTTACGCGAACGAAAAAAATCATAGAACCACATTTAATAGTTTAGCGAAATGCACCGCAAGGCGATCGTAAAGGTGTTGTAACAATCAAGGTAACAGGCGCCTCCCCCACAAGCGCCTAGATGCTTTTGCGAATAAAAATCCGTGAACAACTTCAGGGTTTTACCTTGTGGCACTATGGCTCACTTTGAATATGGTTCACTCATATTCCACTATCAACAGCAAAACTGCAACGATCAAATCAAAACCAGAACTGCAACTAACTGTGTTGATACATTCTAAGCCTGATCTAACTGACCGGAGGGAATGATCACAAACGAGCAAATATCAAGCATTCCCATGTAATATGTCAGACAGACAAAAATGGTCAAGGCCATCAACCGGTTTCCTTGTTGCTCGTCTTTTACTAAACAGACGGCGACTGTACAGCGTGTTTCAATTCACAACCTGTTCCACAGAATGCTACGATTGGTGCAATGCAAAGTTCGGGTTGGGTGAAATCAGTCGCTTTGCTTAGGTTATGACAAAGCAGCTCTTCTGTTACTCTCACTGCAGATCGCGTCTCTGCATTATCCTCCATGTCTAATCAAAAGCATTCATTGTAGACTTTCAAAAAATGAGCTTGATCAAAACTATCCGCTGGAGTGTGCAAAACGTTGAATCGCGTTACTCGCACTTGTGTTGCAACAGAAAACGTCAATTTTCATGCATTTTATGAGGTGTATGGTTTAGAGTGCGAACGATTTCTTGTTTAAACTGCTTGATGTTAAAAGGACACAATTTGGATCTTTGAAAAGACTAAAAATCTTAATGGTACTGGATAAGATGCATGGAACCCTACCACTCTCCGTTGATATGCTCTTACCAGTAGCAAAGAAAATTGTACAACGTGTTTCAAAAAATTAATTTCAATATACTTTTTACTGCTGGTGGCGCGATGCATCCCCCCTGACTCTGCTGGTTCAAAGTATCCAGCCATTGGCCGTGTATCTTCTGCATTTCTAATACATTTTAGTGTAGTTGTTTCCAACTTATGTTTGAATATTTGCGCGCTTTCTGTCGTGCTTCTCATCATGCCAATATTAAAAAATTAATACTCTTTTTCTACTGCGTGTTTCACCACAAGTCAGTTTATAGCGTTGAAAGCTTGTCTCCTAAAGTTCTAAAAAAAGCGCTTTATTAAATAGCATTTACGTGCTTCACACAGGGTCAAGGTCCATATCACAGCGGTTACCAGTTTAGTCAAAAGTCACACTTGAATGAAAGCCTGTCAATAAAACAACGGAAAGGAACTGCGCAGTATCACACCCGAGATGTCGCTCTATCATTGTGCATCAGAGTGAAAGGTGTTGAAAACAGTGTCCCGAAAAGTAAGTTCACAACAAACCTAGACTCGTTAGCAGGCGAATTGCAAATAAAGCTGCGGAAGATGAAATGATTCAATCCGCTCATCTTTTTTTGAAGCCACGTTAGAATATCCTCCATAAAACCAAATCTACAAGTTTGTGTAAGACTCTCGTAAATAGCACTTCGTAACATACAGGAGCATCAGTTAGTAACACTTGCATAATCGTTTGGGCAATTTCAACATAGCTCTCAATTCTGAGCGATCGAACAGGGGTTTCGGAGGGGTCCAGACCCCACAATTTATTAAGGAGACAGAGATACAAGGGACCATTATTTTATTGCATTTATAATTCTTAGTAATAAATCAAATAATTTTCAAATTTATGCTACAAACATTTTTAATGATATTTTGGTTATCTCTGACCCCTTGTGTAGAAAATATCTGTATGGCTTCATTCACCGATGTGAGTGTTCATAACAACTTTTTATCCGATCATTTCAAAAGTCTGATGCTTTTTACAAATCTTCACTTTGCCTCCATTATTCAATGCTCTTGTATGACGGTGACCAGCTATAGTTGTAGGTGCGTTGTTTCGGTGTTGGTGCTACATCTCTATCGCCTTTGTGTAGCAACCTAAACCTTCTGTGTACTTCGTGGCGCCTCATGATTTTTGCTTTTTCTTGTCATTTTTCTATCACCCCCACCATGTCGAGAATATGCGCAATCCAAATGCGTACAGTACAGTAATTAGATCGATTTTATAAAAACTAGTAAAATACCAAACGTTAAATCCTGCTTTGAATTTAATGAAAACAAACGGTTGTCAGTCTCAAGCTAAAAATATCTTGCAAAACATTTGAAACCTTGATCGAGACAATTTTAGCCAGTTAGTTCAAAACCTGACGTTAAAATGTGTTAAATGTTCTTCCCACTGCCGGATTAAAATTTGATGATGGGTGAATGTAGGTATCGTTGGTGCGTTGTTTCAGTGTTTGATATTTCCCTGTGTTGTTTATGGCTATCATCTAACACTTGCTCTGTACTGCGCTATGGCTAACCATTTTTGTGTTTCTCGAGTACCCTTGTGATGTTGACCACGCGTCTGACGCAAACTAAATTCTATGTCTGCGTTAACTTTACGTAAATTGCAATAACTGTTGAAAAATAAAAGGAATGCTGTGTTTTACGAAGTATGTAAGATTTTTACTTCACACAAAACTTTCCTGACTAGGTTCTCCTAGTCGCAGCTGTGGTAGTGGCGTTACAACTTTGTTTATGAACTTTGCTGAATGAGACCTTAAACTATGGAAAATTAAATATTCCCGAAGCATATGCCGAAGAAGGTTTATGTAGAATATTACAGAAACTCCGTAATGTTGATTCTATTTGAATAAGAGTTGATGATGACTACATCGTAGGCGAAATATATACTCTGTAAGATCTTGAAGTGTCTGATTCTCTGCTGAGAAAGGATCTCTTTCCATAGACAATGTTGAACAGAGGGTCGAAAAGCTTTCACTGTGCTGACGACGGTTTTCGGTGTGTGTATTTCATTTGTAAGAATACTTTTATTGGTAGAATACAGTCGAGTCGAGTAGGGTGTCACAGTTGGTAGCTGCAGGATCAACCGATTACTTTTTGCGGACGATTTGGTACAGCTAGCATCTTCTCAACAGGGTCTTTAGCATGCACTTCGGACTCGATTGGTTTGCTGCTTCGTGCGACCGAACCCAAAAAGGACGAGGTATTACGCCTCTCCATACGTCCAAGGAAGTGTACGTTGCAAGTGAGCGGCAATTAATGCACTGCAGCAGGTGGAGAAGTTCAAGTACCTTGGGGTGGTATTTACGAGTGACGGAAGGCGGGGCGAGAAGATTGATACACGGATTGGTAAAGCTAACGCAGTTCTGCATCAAACACTGCAAAGCTGTCAGTTTTTAAATCGGTCTTTATGTTCCGATCCTTACCTATGGCCGTGAATCTTGGGTTATGACTGAAAAAGTATTATTTCAAGTGCAAGCGGCAGAAATGGGATTTTTTCAAAGAGTCCACGGTGTGACACTTAACGACAAAGTATACGTACCTGTGAAATTCGCAGAGACCTCAATGTTGAATTATTTCTCCTCTGAATCGAGAGTTCCCAACTACGTTGGTTCGGCCATGTGTCCAGACTGCCACACGAAAGACTGGCGAGGAAAGCCCTTCTGGCTAAACCCACGGGAAAGCCGTCCAGAGGTCGTCCAAGGACAAGGTGGAGTGAGACTACATCTCCGACCTTGCTTGGTCCCGTCTTCGTGTGGAGCCAGCAGAATTACCTGAAATTGCTGTTGACCGTGAGGTATTTCGAGTCCTCCTGGGACTGTTGCCCTGCGATCCTCCCCAGAGGAAAAACGGGCATGAAAACGAATAAATCAATACTTTTATCATTGCAACGCAAAAATGAGTTGAAAGTTTTATACACAAAGTGTTCCCAGCGGAGTAACCACACCAAAATTTGTGGGGTATAAATATTTAGACTTTAAGCGAGCAACATTATTTGACTATTTTGTTTGGGACACCGCCTTCCAAAGGACAAAACGACAAGACATGCTATAAGTTTATAAGTTTGGGAGGGGCCATGGCCCNCCTTGGCCACGCCTATGGGTGTTTCAAGAGCTAAAATCGGAAATCCTATCAACTGTTCTGTGAAAGTCGGTAATATTCCGTTTCAGNAAAAAGGAAATTTTTTATTGCAGATTTCCTTCATAGAGAACCACACGGTTGCCAATTTGGCTTTTTTGAAGCCAGATTTTGAAATTCTGCCTTTTTTTAACACACTTAGCTTTTTTTGAAAATCAAAAAGTGCCAGACAAAATCTGGCCTTTTCTGGCTTTTTTCAATCGGAAAGGCTTGGCTATGGCAAAGCATTTTCTGAGCTGCATTTTCATTGCAAATCTCTTCTGACAAAAGTCTGTGACCATGCAGGGTGCAAAGAACGTTGCAAAGGTTTTACCGTTGCTCTAAAAATGTCCGATGTATTTAATTAGAAACAAATATGTGACAGTGTAATTATGGGGAAAGAAAATGCTTCTGAAGATTGGAATTGTATTATATCGATGTTTCTGAGGAGTTTTAATATCTACTTTGTGTTTGGGTATGCATGTTTCATGTGTATATGCCTTAAAACTGCTATCTGGCTTTTTTGAGACAAGGTCTGGCTTTTTTTGGTGAAGACAGGATGGCAACCATGGAGAACCATGAGTGGTTTGGAGCTGGTGGTACTGGCTAAATACCAGAAATCTGAGGCAAACCGTAAATCCTCAGGTAGTGTATGCGCGTTTTCGAATTTCAGTTTTATCAGAAATTGTGTGAATTTAATATTTCAAGGTTGAATGAACACCGATGACGTCAAACATTCAACCAACAATAATATGGGTCGTAAGCCTAGATGGGACCACTTTAAAATTCTTTTCCCCGCCCGCACTCGCGGCGCATTGCGGATGGCTGAAACTTCGCTTGTTGCGCTGTTTGAGTGGAATGGGAAATATTACAATAGTCTGTCTTTACTGATAGTATAATAGTGGTCCTGTTAAAATGACTTTAGTGCAGGGCCGGCGCAAACCATTCCAGCGTCCTAGGCAAAATCCATTTTCAGCATTCCCGCATAGATTATGACGTCATCCTGCTTAACCAACCGTGGCACGATCTGTTTAAACGTACACAAATATATTCTACATTCTCTTTGCTCTTTATACATCTTAAATTTCCGGTGCGTCCTAGGCGCAAGGTCTTCCAGCACCCCTTCACCCAAAAGACCCTTTCAAGGACGATATTTTTTTATCAAACTAATTTATTCGATGCATGCCGAGTTTATTTGAACACCAAATTTATCAAAATATTATCTACACAAGTAACAGCGTCACAGCATTCACATAAACAAAAATTCTAGCGCAGACCTCAAAAACATTTTTACAGTCTGGTGTCGTAACAATCGACGTTGTTCTGCATGCACAACAACACTGACTTTCGCGAAGGTCACCAATGTTGGTTATGTTGCGTACTAGCTGGTATCTCTTTGTTACATAAATTAAGGTGGTACGCCCTATAATCCAAATCTTACTGGTTAACTAGGCTAATAACGCCAATATTTCTGGCGTTTCCTAATCTTACTACACTTTATGACTGAAACATGCAGTGGCGATTCCAGAACTAAAAAAGTGGGGATCCACTACGGGGCCAAGGAAAAAGTAGGGGTTCAACATAAATGTCGGTCCTGCATGGTGATTTTCCGTTGTTTTGAAAATTAATTTGCTATGATTAACCCTATCAAGCCCAACACAGGCTTGTGAATATCGTTAAATATGACCTAGCGTTTTTAATTACTAAAGACACTTGAAAGCCACTAGACGCAATCTCACACTTGCACTGACATGTCGAATATTCTGTAAAAAGCATGCAACGTTCACAGCACTACACATGCAGAACGAAACACCATTTCCCGCACACAATTGTGCCGGTTCCATATGAACGAAAACAGTTGCACGAAAGGGAGTAAAATTCACACGAAATGGTTCCAACCACGAATTCCATCGAAATGATCCGACCATGAATTCCATCCTGATCCTAACACAGTGGCGTAGCCAGCCCAAAACGTGGGGGACAAAATGTTTGACTTTAAGCGAGCAAAAGTATTTTTGTATGGGGCGCCACTCTCAAAGCATAAAATGACAAGATATGCTAAAAATTTTGGGTAGAATGGTCCCCTGGCTACGCCTATGTCCTGACACAAAGACAATTAGGCTGTTAATTTCCAACTAGTTTGGTCAAAATATTCTTACTACAAAACAAATTTTAGAAAAATAAACCATCTGCCAACAATGTGGTGACTACTGTGACTACTTTGTGGGAGCTTACGCACACTTTGTCGTTGTGGTGTAGCTACTATCACGAGTGCAATACTCATCTGCAGCGTGGATAGGGTGAGGACAATTCAGCGCACTGTGCAGTTAACAACAGCGAAGGTTTGTCACCAGTGGTACCTAAAAGTATAGCTAGTCGCGCCGCAAATAGGCATGTGTGCATCGGCGTTTAGGGCGTGTACCTGATGGCAAGATGTAACAGTAGGCGTAAAACTTGCTTTGCAGAATATTCCCAGCAAAGACGTTCATTTTAATATTCACATCAACTTTTCTTCTGACTGGTCCTCAAAAGCTGTCTTTTGAATCCTGCGTTAATTTATGACTGTCTTGTCATAAACGAAACACGCACTACCTCAAATTAATCAAAAAAGATTCAGACATAGACAATGAGCAATATGATTCTCACACAAATTAACATCAACTCAATGCAACTTAATCCTTCAAATTTCATGTCTGCTATCAAATTCATCAACGAAATCATCTAAATCTATTTCTTCAGCTCATACCCTTTCAATTGAAAGTAGAGCATTGTTATTCAATATTTCACTGGTCATGGCGTTTCTGAGAAATGTTTTCACTGATTACATTTTTGAAAACGTTTCTCGCATGAAGCGCTGGTGACGGGAAAAGTTACGGCTAGTAGTAATAACTGTCATAAGTGTATAAACAATCAAACGCAGCTTTTGTAAGAGCTACAAATGAACGAAATTGTTCGAACGATGCAGGCAGCTGCGACTCCTGAAAAATTCTTTGCCAGAGTTGTTTCAGGTTTTAAATTATTTTCACTAATTGAATATGCATTTGCGCATTTTTCGAGTGTTCTTCTGATAGAAATAGTTCACATCCTGGCCAAAGAACTGAAATAACGGAACGAATTGTTCCTGAATCATTGCAGAAAATCCTTGCAAAGTTCTATGGTTGCAGGACATGTGTGGGCAGACTGATAACTGAAGTCACGAACCAGATGCGTAAGGTGCTTCGAAGTCGCATACACAAGGCAGCTGAACACACAACTGCGGTCAGGATAAATTCGAATAAATCAACTGACACCAATTCTTAATGCTTTCACAAACATTTTGCCACATGACAAGCAACAATCCGTTGACAGTAGTATAATCCAGTTCTACCTCACATGGAAATGCACGGTACATCAATCTTCCCATTTCTGCGACTGTTTCTCAGCTGCGAACTGAATCTTTCGTCACTACGACCGCGGTATGATTAATTTCTCACAGGAACCGAATAACCAATGGTACGGTGTGTGTCGTCATAAACAACTCCCACTTACCCGGTCGTCAAAAAACAACACAGCTTATCATGCATTTGGGAAATATGGAACGCAGGCTAGAGGGCTTCTGAATTTTTGTTTAATGTATTCCTGACTGAAAGTTATCTGCTGTATTTATCAAGGAAACGAACTTCAGCGTAAAACTAAGCACGCACAGGCCCGTAACCACGGGGGGCGAAACCCCCCTACAAAATTTTTCGCCCCCTGGAAAAATGTGTTGGACCTAGTTCAAAAACATTGGACATAGATCAAAAAATTTGGACCCCTCTCGGAAAACTCTTCGCCTTTCCTGGTGTCCCAAGCTGGTTACGGGCGTGAGCACGTATCTGGGGGACCAAACTGAGGGCCAGCCAAAAATCTGGAGGGGCAACGGCCCACCCATGCTACCCCTTAGAATCGCCACTGAAAACATGATTTGTTGAAGGCTTCGACATAAACTTACTCGGAAAAAAGCGACCCAGCCAGGAAAAATTAAGACTCACGAAATGAAAAGTACAGAGGTGGTATCCTTAGAATTTTGCAGTGAGCTTGATAAAGTATGGCCTGAAGGGAATGCTTTGCTGTTCCTGACAGAAGACCAATGATAGACTTGTGAGCACCCTTGGCAAGATCCTTTCCAGCGCCCACCCCTCCTATACAAAGATCCTTACTCTACTCATCACATACATTAAGGAAATACGAAGGACGTTTTGTACATCAGAAAAGTTTATTACATGAATAAAATTTATACCAATTGCGGCATAGCTTGCCTAGTATATGTGAAATTGAAATTAAATAGGAAAAATATTAACCCTTCTGCAGCAAACCTGAAATAGTGTAGTACCTTTGTCTTCTCAGAAACTGCATAATCGTGTATTTCATTCACTTTCATCATGTTCATTCCTTTTTCTTGGTGTACATTCGTCACTTTCTGAATCACACAATTGCATTTTTGGCGCCCCCTTTGGCCTAGCGTCCTAGGCAGCCGTCTAGTTCGCCTAATGGTAGCGCTGGCATTGCATTTAGCGAATATAATGCAACTGAGAATGAGAAGAACACAAAACAAACAGTAACGTTTCGGTCTCACCAATAAAACGCCAAACGAAGCAAACCGGAGGGAACAGATCACAAGATCGAAGATGCAATCATTGTGGAACTGATTATAGGAAAAGAATCCACGTTTCTTATCAAAAAGGAAACGAACAAAATAATTAGAACAAAAGTAACACATTTTCATGTCAGCATAAGATTCAAACACATCATCCTGAACTTTTTTGGAGTAAAAGATGAATGATTCTTTTCAATGGAAGTTCTTCTCGCAAAAGAATTTATGCCACGAAAATTTGTTTTGTGTAGAGGTTCTCCTTCACATGCACTCAGTAGGCAACACGGTTCACTTTCATAACAGACTACGTACATAACCCAGAGGGGTCGCGAACACCAGGTTGAAAACAACTGCTCTATGCTGTAGGTTGATGCTAAACAGCATGAAGGCAAGTTTTGCACAGCAAAGTATTGTCTCAACACCCTCAGCTAACCATATCAACTAAAGATAATGTAGACATGTTTTTCCAAGTGAAACTCACGAGAAACTGTTCTAATTGATTTAACTAACGTGTAGAGCAATGGTTCTTAACCGGGAGGACATGCCACCCCAGGGGGGCGTCAATAAATTTCCAAGGGGGCGCGAGCCCTTCCGCCCCCTACAACATGGAAAGTTTAATCAATAAATTTATCAATAAATGCATTTGTTTTTACATCTTATTTAAACTCAGGAGGGTTGGAAACAAAGGACAATTGCTTAAGGGAGGCGTGATGGAGAAAAGGTTTAGAACCACTGGTATAGAGCTTCAACAAGCAACCACCGGAAGCAACCAGCTGATAATTCCGGAACAGACAAAATGATTGTAACTTGTATCTAACAACTAAACATGTTTTTGAAAATTTCTGGGGAAATTGCCCCGTTCGCACCCTTGTTTGCGGGCCTGATATAACAGATCACGTTCATAACAGACAATCTTCATAACGAGTTTGTGATGCACGTGGTCTGTTTTGAATGGACGCCGTTCTGAGAATATCCAGAGTTTGCCACTCCTGCAACACGCTAAGTAAAGCCAATGAATTATACGAGTCAGCAGCGGTAACGCCTGGTGACGGCTTGCCTGATGACGAGCCATCACACATCTCGGTTGCTGTGTTTTGCGCCGTGGATGATTTTCTCAAGTCTTGTAATAGATTTTGATAACATCCGCGCGACCTTGTACACCANTNATGGGAGAATCGTGCTTTCCTGTTGTATTTTTTTTGTTGATGCCGATCTGTTGCAATCGTCATTATAATCAATATGACGTACCTGATGCGTCGACATCGTTTCAATGCTGTATTGAATACTGTTGATGTGTTCCTGAAGTGCTGTATGAGATGCTAGCAATGCAGTGTATTTGTTTTTGCGTTTCCATTTGTTTTTTCTATTCTTTTTGCGTTGTTATATTATCAAAGCTCGACGTGACACGACAAGACTTTACCAGTCAGGCTACCGCCTGTAGCAAGATTGTCGTTAAATGAACAAATAATAATAAATAACTGTTAGCGCGTTTGAATTCAGTTTCTATCAGCAGTAGTGAGTGTGCAGGGTGTGCAAAATGGGGCCCCCATTTTTAATTTACGCGCTTTGAGGGGGCCTCCATTTTTAGTTGAAGCGCTTTCAAATATTTATGAGATTTTCTTGATGATTGTGTTTTTATTATAATGATTACACAATAAAACTTAATTTGGTTTGCTTTGTGTTGTTAAAGATTCAACAAGAGTGAACACCAGTTTTCACACAAAATCACCATGGCTGATTGGCGACTAGTAATGGTTTACTTGCTAATGATTTTTTGTATTTGCTCTCTGAAACTGTAGGAAATGTGATATTAACAAAGTTTGTGTGCTGCACTGACAGTGACTTGCTGTACATTTCAAAATTGAGACCCTATATCATTACCTGGCATCGCATACCCATTAGTCACAATGCCAATCGTGCTGTAAGAAACATTGCGTTGTTGCATAACACTCCATTGGTGCGCTTTGGTTTGATCATGTCTTGAACAAGTACGTATGTTTCTATTTGGTTCGGCAATACTTTATGCAAATAATCCTCTCAAAGATGTCTCATCTGAATTTGTACTCCTTTGCAAGAAAGCTGCGCCCTTCCACTTCATTCAGGCTACACCTCAGCTCGTGTTGTCCGCATTTATGTTGATGCGCCCAGCGTCATCTGGAAGTTCCTTCAACTGTCGTGGAGCTCCACTGAAATTTGTCAAAGATTGTGTCATCAACGCGGTCCATTGAAAACCTACATGACATTAATAATTCTTTGCAAAAATCTCTTGAGAATGAAAACTTAAAGTGAAACACCAAGATTTTCACCCAGTCATCGTGGTTTGAGCAGTAGCAGGAATCAAAGCTACATTTTGTGGAAATACCGTGGAGTGAATTGATGATTTTTCTTGTTTTTGTGGTTGCATGTTGAGCTAAGGTGGATTTGATGAAAAAGCCCATCGGTTTTTAAATGGTTACTGAGATGTTTTTTAAACTTAGGGCCCCGCTCTGCCTTAACCCAGCACTGACAGTCACCACTTCGATGTGGTGAATTACTGTACAGTACATATACGGTGTTGCCAGGATGTTTGGAAACTGAAACTCTATTTCAAACAACAACTGAAAAATTCACTTCTTAGGACCAGCCTAATGGTGAGAATATAAAAACCTGTGCCTTTCAGAGAACTCTGAAACACTAAAGTTTTTGAAGGCATCACCTCATTGAAAGTAGTCTGCCAGCATTCGCCACCAGGCAGAGCACAAAGAGAAGAAACTGAGTATGCCAAGGATGGCTGCAATTTTTGATCGGGTTTCTTTGCAATTACTTCTGTGAATCCATAAGTCAACTCGACTACCAGTTCGTTTTGATCTGGAAAATCAAAAATGCTATCGACCGGAAAATGCTGCAAACAGTTTACATTTGCTTCAGTTTGGAAAAAGGTTCAAAACTCGCCTTCTCCAGGCAAAGATTCAGTAAAAGAGATTCAGGGCAGGGGCGGATCCAGCCAGTAAGTTTAAGGAGGGGGAGCGATTTCAGTATTAGTTGGTAGTCAAGTCTCATTACGGGTTCACTACTGTAAGAGAGATAAAGCACCCTGCTTTTACTACTGTAAGAGAAAGCACCCTGCTATAAGTGACAATCTGCCTCTCTTACCTAATTGCTATAAGGTGACATTCGTGGAACAATCTCCGGGCGAAAACCTTGACCGGTGTGAAGATAAATGGATGCATCGGATAACAGCTTCGATCAACTTGGACAGAATGATCTTACCGGACATCAGGTGATTTCGACTTTTTTTCTATCCCGTTTTGCTTTTACGTACTCTCGTTTTGCCTGACTGATTCTCGGTGTAATGACCTAGCTTGGTTTTAAGGTTTGTTTAGCGCCTTCTTTGGACCCTTTCCACTTGGTAGTTTTGTTGTATTCGTTAACCTTTTGTTTCATGCATTTCTTCTGTTTTATTTTCATATTCCGAATTTTTAAGTTGTCCTGACCGTTGTTTGGTTACGGAGGTTTTGGCTTATTGTTAAATATTCTTTTTTGGTTCATTTCTATTTGTCTTCGTTTTAAGTGTTTTTTTATTTTGTTTTGTCATTTTGTGCTGGCATGTTTATCTGTTTCTTTCTTGTTTTCGGGTGTTCCTTTTATTTATTCTTTTTCCTTTTTTGGATTGTCAGTCGACTGCTGTGCAGTTTTACTAATGCTCATATTCTTTTACATAAATACTGCCAGCAGTTCACCTGTATTTCAGGTTGGGTGTACGACTGGTAAGCTTGTGCTACGAATGGCTACGACCCAACGACACGCTCCAAGGACTGTAAAGAAGCTTTAGCCTTGCGGCAAGCTTCTGAGGAATCTGACTGCTTTCTGCTTTCATTCTTCTGCGACGATTAAAACTTGCAAGCGTATCTATTTTTCATTGTTAATCAGTCACAGTTTATTGACGGGGAAACTAGTTTCGCGTTTTCCTACGCATCATCAGTCCTGTAAATGTAAGACAGATTTTACAGGCGAAATGTTGGCACTTGAAAACAAGTAAAGAACACACGAACTGTGGCTAGTTGCAACGACATTACTAAAAAATTTTTTCGAAGCTAAAAGGCTGACCTTCCCAGAGCCTCATAAACCAGTCACTGCTAAA